>Ga0268266_10000191_pt1 | contig 107606 bp, 81 predicted proteins | sample KBSS13metaG_FD_190356 | JGI IMG/M metagenome (GOLD analysis project Ga0268266, IMG submission 190356) | Switchgrass rhizosphere microbial communities from Kellogg Biological Station, Michigan, USA - KBS S1-3 metaG (SPAdes) (version 2) | ecosystem: Host-associated > Plants > Roots > Rhizosphere...
GTCGCGGAGCAGGGGTAACAACTTCTGCGTGAGGAAGAACACGCCTTTGAAGTGGATGTTGACCAGGTGGTCGAAGTCCTCTTCCTTGGTGGTGGCGAAGGGGGCATACACGGCGGTGCCGGCGTTGTTGACCAGGAAGTCGAACCGGACCTCGTTCCAGTTATCTTTCAAGGCGGCGCCGAAGTCGCGGACGAAGGCGTCGAAGGAGCTGACGTTACTGGTGTCGAGACGCAGCGCCAGGGCTTTGCGGCCCAGCTCCTTGACCGCTGCCACCGCGCTGTCCGCTTCAGTCCGATTTGAGTGGTAGGTGATGACTACGTCTACGCCTTTTTTTGCGAGGCTCAAGGCTGTGTTACGACCCAGGCCGCGGCTGGAGCCGGTGATCAGTGCAATCTTTGTGATTGATTTGGATGGGTTTTCAGCGGGCATCGGGCTTGCTCCGAGGGGTGTGATGGGGGCTATGCTAGGGGCTCAGGGGCTCGATTCGAATGCCGGATCCCGCGAATTACTTGCCTGATTCTCCGGCGCCGCCTTGGGGCGTCCGGGCGGGGCCACTATGATGTCGGTCAGGGCCGCGGCACTGATCGCCCGGCCGATCGATTCCTAGCCGCGGAGATCTCATGACTTCGGAGCTGGCGCGCGCGCTGACTCAGTACGTCGATAAGCAGGGTGGTGGTGAAGGCCTTCTCGCGACTCCGATCGACGGGTTGGTGCTGTTCCGATCGACGGGTAGCGCCCTTCCTACCCACACCATTTATCGCCCTTGCCTTTGCGTGGTGGTACAGGGTGCGAAGCAGGTGACCTCCGGTCACACGGCGCTCGATTACGACGAGTTGCAATGTCTCATTGTCAGTATCGATCTGCCCGCGTTCGGGCGTGTGACGCGGGGTAGTGTTGAGAAGCCTTACCTCGCCATCGCGCTGGAATTCGACGTGCAGGTCATGCGGACCGTCATGGAGGAGCTCGAGCACCCGCCGCGACCGGGTGAGGGTGTCGGACCGGCTATCTTTGTGAATACCATGTCGGCGCCGCTGACCGACTGCATGCTGCGCTTGATCCGGTTGCTCGATGTGCCGCAGGCCGTACCTGTGCTCTTTCCCGCGATCATGCGGGAGATCTGTTTTTGGCTGCTTACGGGCGAGAGTGGTAGTGAGGTGTGCAAGCTCGCTTTGCCGGATAGTCACACGCGTCGGATTGCCAGTGCGATCTATCTCTTACGCGAGAACTTCACTCGCGCGATTCGTGTGCAGGAGCTCGCGGGTGCGGCGCGGATGAGTGTTTCGTCGTTTCATGAGCACTTCAAGGCTTTGACGTCCATGACACCGCTGCAGTATCAGAAGCAGTTGCGGCTGCTCGAGGCGCGGCGGTTGATATTGGCCGGGGGGAGCAGTGTGAGCGGGGCGGCGTACCGGGTGGGGTACGAGAGTGCTTCGCAGTTCAGTCGCGAATATTCGCGGATGTTTGGTGGGGCACCGCGTATGGATGTTGTTGCGTCTCAGAGTAGGGGCGTCGTGGGTGCGGGGTCAGTCGCGCGCTCGCGCTCACGCGAAGCGGTTGCCGAGGTGGGGGCTGCGGTGCAAACGCTTGCGGAGCGGCCGGCCACGGCGCAAGCGCCAGAGCCGCGCGAGGGTAAGGTGGCGGCGGTTTGATGCCTGCATCGACCTGTCGCGAGCGGTTCTTGCCCGGCTCCAAAGTGACCCGCGTGGCGCTGGTGTCCAGCGCGGTGCAGCGGGTGACCTGCATTTCGCGGGCGCTTGGCGTTTTGCGGACGCTGCTGTGCGGGGCCGGTGCGGCGGCACAGTTGGTTCTGCCCGGGTGCGCGACCGGACCGGCTGAGCCGGGGGCGCAGGGCCCGGCGCTGAGTCCGGAGCAAGCCCGTGAAATGATCGACCAGTCGCTGCCCAGGGGCGTCGCGGATCGCGGCGCCTGGGTCAACGACATCTATGCCGGCTTCACGGTTCAGGGCCTGGAAGTGTCGCGGCAGAATATCTGTGCCGTCGTCGCCGTGACCGAGCAGGAATCCAACTTCCACGTGAACCCGGTGGTGCCCGGATTGGGTCCCAAGGCCTGGAAGGAAATCGACAGCCGCGCGGAGCGGGCTGGCGTGCCTCGAATGCTCGTCCACGCTGCGCTGGAGTTACGCTCACCGACCGGTAGTACCTACAGTCAACGCATCGATGCCGCGAAGACCGAAAAGGACCTGAGTGACATCTACGAAGACTTCATCGGCTCTGTGCCTCTCGGGAAGAAACTGTTCGCCGGCTACAATCCGGTCCGCACTCGCGGACCCATGCAGGTGAATGTCGCATTCGCCGAGTCGTATGGGTCGGTGCGGCCTTATCCCTATCCGATGAAGGGTACTCTCGCCGACGAGGTCTTCACGCGCCGGGGGAGTTTGTATTTCGGCATCGCGCACCTGTTTGCGTATCAGCCCCCGTACGATGACTACGTTTACCGGTTTGCTGACTTCAATGCCGGGCAGTTCGCGAGTCGCAACGCTGCTTTCCAGAATGCCGTCGCCCGGGCATCAGGGATTTCCTTGGCCACCGATGGGGCGCTGGTGTCCCACGAGAGTGACGTCAGCAGCACTGAGCTGGCGTTACGTGCCTTGGCAGGGCGGTTGGATCTCAGCGAAGGGGCGATTCACAGCGCACTGGAAGAGGGCAAAACCAAGGAGTTCGAGCGGACGCAGCTTTATCAGCGCGTGTTCGCGCTCGCCGAGCGAACTGCCAAGCGGCCGTTGCCGCGTGCAGTAGTGCCGACCATCAAGCTGCATGGTCCCAAGATCAGCCGCAACCTCACTACGAGTTGGTATGCTCGTCGCGTGGATGGGCGGTTCGACAGATGCATGGGAAAGAGTGGCGGCGGCTGAGGTCGTTTTCGGGGCTCGAGCCCCATCGGGGAAGCCCGGGTCGCGGATGCGACAATGGGTCTGCCGGAGCTTGCTGGATAGTGTCACCTGCGGGTCGGTTTGACCGGTGAGTTAGTGTGAGCAGCGCGTGCTGCAGCGAGGTAGTTTCGATGGACGCTGTTTCCCGGTCGTTGCTCGATGCGCAGATCAAGGCCGCGGCCCTGTTCGACGGCGTCGTCAGCGGCGGGCTGATCCAGGCGGGTAAGCTCGAGAGCGAGTTGAGCGACGACATCCATCGCCTGGCGCAGGAGCAATTTGGCGTCCGCCGGCACTGGCACAAACGCATCGTACGCGCCGGCTCGAATACCCTGTTGGGCTATTACGAGGACAGCCAGGATCGCCGGATCGCCGCCGACGATGTGATCTTCCTCGACCTCGGTCCGGTCTTCGATTCGTGGGAGGCCGACTTCGGGCGCACCTATGCTCTCGGTGCCGATCCGCACAAGCATCGGCTCGTCAGCGATATCGGCGCGGCCTTCCGCCGTGGCAAGGAGTTTTACGAGCGCAGTCCCGATCTCACGGCCGGCGCCCTGTACGACTTCGTCGCCGGCCTCGCGACGACCTCGGGGTGGGAGTTCGGCGCCCCGACCGCCGGTCATCTCATCGGCCACTTCCCTCACGAGCGCTTTCCCGACCCCAAGCGCTTCTCTATCCGCTCCGGCAACACCCAGCGGCTTCGCGAGCCCGACGAGGCCGGTAATCCCCGCCACTGGATCCTCGAGATCCACTTCGTCGACCGGTCGCGCCAGATCGGCGGCTTCTACGAGGAGCTTTTGACGGTCCCGACCCCTCAATAGCCCCGACTTCGGTGCACAGGCGCTCCGCCGTCGGGGCCGCTGCGCGCGATGACTGCCGCGTTGCTGGCGCAACAAGGTGTGGTAGGATGCGCGCCCCCGCAAACGGCACCGGGTTCGCGCAAGCACCGGCGCAGCGGGGTCTTGGTAGGATAAGTTCCCGCTTTTTCAGTAACTTACCGCTGCCGAGTCTATAGCCGATTTCCGTATTGCGCGCCCGTAGCTCAGTTGGATAGAGCGTCTGGCTACGAACCAGAAGGTCGGGAGTTCGAATCTCTCCGGGCGCGCCAATCATTTCAATGACTTAGTCTTGGGCCAGTGGTCTTTTTATGGGCCAGTCCCGTTGCGCGTCGGCTGGCTCCGGTGGCCCAGGCAGAGCCGTGTGTGAAAGGAGATCGGCGTCCACATGCGTTATCGAACACTATCGATCGTCGTCGCCACCATGGCGTCGGCAGGGTGTTACCAGTCAGTGCCTTCATCCGGCGAATGCAGGAACGAACACATGCAGCAGGTGTTCTCAAACGATCGTCAATGGAAGGCTGTGGTCTTCATGCGCCCATGTCCGGGCAGCGCGGCGGCTTTTCAGGTGCCGTAACCATTGTGCATACGACGGAAGACATCGTTAGGGACTGAGGAGAAACTCGAGTGAAATACAGAAAACCGGCGTACCTGGCAATGGTGTTAGTGGTATTGGCGGCTTGTGGCGCGAAGGACCCGGGGAAGCCTGATCGTGCGACGCAATTGAAATCGAACATCGTGATTCAACGCAGACTCGCGGAGATCGCCGGGCAGGCCAATGGGGCGGCCCCGGCTAACATTGATCCGGACACCCGACTGGATGGCGCGAGGGCCGGGCCGGGACTGAAACTGACAACCCAGTACACGCTCGTGAATGCCGAAGCGAACGGTGTCGATAGTGCGGCATTCGAGACGAAGATAGCTCCGGTGGTCAAGAAAGCCAGCTGCGAAAACCCTGACCTGCGACCGCTCATCGACCAGGGTGTCGTCGTGGTTCTGGAGTACCGCGGGATCAAAGGCAACCCGATAGGAACGGTCAACGTCAATCGCGACACCTGCCGTTCACTCAAGTGATCCTCATTGGAGTACATCACCTGCGCTGCGCGAGCAGATGCAGTCGACCGCATCGCTGAGAGTTCGCGGATGGGCCAGTGACTTGGCGTCAACGCACACCCCACGGCGCAACTTCCAGCACCGCGCCGCTAGCATCGTCGATGCGCACCATGTAACCGCTCCCGACCGTGGCGGTGCTGATTACCCATTCGACGCTGTCGGGGCCGAGCTCCACATCCTTGACGAACAGCGGCATGTCGCGTTGTAGCGCGTTACGGGCAATCTCCAGCACCTCGGCTGCGCCGAGCCGTGTTGTCGGTCGGCCGGTCCTCCCGATGATGCGTTTGCGATGTGCCATTCAGGGCGTCATGAGTGCGCCGCGGCGCAGTGGCGCTCCATGTGGCCGGTCACTACTGATCGTTGCACAGCACGCAACCATTGGCATGGAGATAGACGGCGTGACGCGGGCAGAGCTCAAAGCGCTCGGGTTTGCCACCGAACTTCCAGATCTCGTCCGGATCGTCGCTCACATCGGCGGGATCGAAGGCGAGGATCATGGCCTCGAAATGCTCGAGCCGTGAGCTGATTACGTCCGGTGCCGGAGTGTAACCGAGCCTGTCCCATCCGTATCGCCGGCGCGCCGCGCGAACGGCGCCGAGCACAAACTCCTGGTCCGCTACGAATCGGTTCGGATGCCACGGCATCTCACTGACGTCGAAACCGACCACCCCGCACCCGAAGATGCCCTGGTCATGGGACGCGAACCACGCCGCAAACGCCCGTTGCTCGTCGCCCTGGGCGAGATCGGACGCGGCCAGGGTCAGCGCGGCAACGAACAGATCCGTCAGGCTGTTGTTGATCTGGATCGGCGCCATGTCGGCACGTCGATCGTATGAGATCAGATTGGCCATCCTGGATCCTGCACTCGAAAGACACCCCAACCAGAAACCACGCTGCGTAACGTAGTGGGATGATAATCGGCTGTTCCTGGCAGGTGAGGCCTATCTTACATCGGCCTTGGGCAGCCGGGCGGTGGCTGCCGGCGGGAGCGGTCCACAATAGGGCTGATGCCCACGCTTGGGCTCCGCGTGACAGGCGGCGAGCCCGTTCCGAGCCGAAAATGGCCGTGATCCGTGGAACCTGGTAACGGGGCCGCTGATTTGGTGCACAATCGAAAACAGCGAAGCATGCTTCGCTAATTTCCGCATGAACGGAAGTTTAAGAAGGGTTCCGGCGAGTGAGGGGTGCGAAAACGCCCGGAGCGCCGGCCCGCACTGGGCGCAGGGGAGTGGCAGTGTCCGTAAGTAAGCGCAGGGTGGCCCTCGCGGTAGTGGCTGGTGCGATGACCGTGCTCACGGCGGGTGCGGTGCTCGATGCCGCCTCGACGACCGCAGCTTCGGCCGCTACGCCCGTTGGTGTCGCCACCGCAGGGACCGCGGCCCCAGTTGGCACCATGGCCCAAGCCGCAATGCCAGCGCGTGTCGCAACTGCAACTTTGGCTGCCGCGTCCGTCGGCGCCCCTGGCGCCACGCCCGCTAGCGTCGCCACTGCCGCCCAGTCTGCCGCGCCCTCGAGCGGTGCTCCTTCGGCGATTGCGTCATCTGCGATCGCCGCGGCCGGCCCCGTTGCCGGTCCTTCGGCCGGAGCAGCCGGGTCATCAGGCGACCCGGCGGCCTTCGACAACGTCGCCGCGCAAAAATGGGCCTTCTTCGACCACTACTGCAGCAAGTGCCACAACGTCGTCGATTGGGCCGGCGGCATTGCCTTCGAATCGATGTCGCCGCACGACATCCCCGCGGACGCTGAGACCTGGGAGAAAGCCATCCGCAAGCTGCGCGGCCGCCTGATGCCCCCGGCGGGCAACCCGCAGCCGGACAACGAGGCCGTGAGATCGATGGTCTCCTTCCTGGAAACCAACATCGACACCGCGGCGCACGGTCGCGCGGATCCGGGACGCGTGGGGCTGCATCGACTGAATCGCAGGGAGTACGCCAACGCCGTGCGTGACCTGTTGGATGTCGAGATCGACCCAACCGACACCCTGCCACGGGACGACGTACGGGATGGATTCGACGCCGTAGCCAGCGCGCTGCAGGTCTCACCGGCGTTCATGGAGCAATACCTTACCGCCGCCCGCAAAGTGGCCATTCAGGCACTGGGCGACGCGCATGCGCGTCCCAACGGAATCACGTATACCGCCGAACCCAACTCAACGCAGTTCTTCCACACCGAAGGCCTGCCCCTGGGTACACGTGGGGGTCTTGCGGTGACCCATAACTTCCCCGCCGACGGCGAGTACGTCATCAACATCGCCAACATGGCGCAGGCCATCTGGGTCTACAACATGGAGTTCGAGAATCACCTCGTGGTGACGCTCGACCGGCGCAAGATCTATGAGACCACCATCGGCGGCGAGGAGGATTTGAAGGCGATCGACCAGCGCCAGGACCCCGCCGTCGATGCCATCAACAAGCGCCTCAAGGACATCCATTTCAAAGCCACGGCCGGTCCGCACCAGGTCGCGGTCACCTTCTTGCAGCGCAGTTTCGCCGAAAGCGAAAATCGCCTCGAATCCAACATCGCCGGCGGCGGAGAGGATCGGATCCTGCGCGTGGTCTCCTTCGAAGTGCGTGGCCCTGTGCAGGCGACAGGCTTGAGCGACACACCGTCCCGCAAGCGGATCTTCGCAGCGTGCTATCCAAAGAGTGAGTCCGAAAACGACACCTGCGCGCAGCAGATTCTGCAGCGTATCGCCGCGGAGGCATTCCGTCGTCCCGTGACCCCCGCCGATCTGCAGGACCTCATGAAGTTCTATGCCGCCGGCAAGCGCAATGGCGGCTTCGAGACCGGCATCCGCCACGGGTTGACCGCAATCCTCGCGGATCCCGACTTCCTGTATCGCAGTGAAAAGCCGGCGGAGGGTTTGCAGACCACCGCCAACGGCGTGTTCCATGTCAGTGACGTCGATCTCGCCTCACGCTTGTCGTTCTTTCTCTGGAGCAGTATTCCCGACCAGCAGTTGCTGAGGGCCGCCGAGCGCGGTGAGTTGCGTTCGCGAGCCGGGCTGGAGCTCCAGGTCAAGCGGATGCTCGCGGACCCACGCTCCGAAACGCTGGCCTCCAGTTTCGCCTTCCAGTGGCTCAACATGGCGAAGCTCGGCGAGATCCGGCCGGACGTGGCGATCTTCCCGGGTCTCAACGGCGATATCCGCGACGACTTCAGAGAAGAGTTGCGCCTCTTCGTGGATAGCGTCTTCCGCGAGAACCACAGCGTGTTGGATCTGCTGGACGCTCACTACACGTACCTCAACGAGCGCCTGGCGCTGCACTACGGCATTCTCGACGTGAAGGGCGACCAGTTCCGCCGCGTGCAGCTGACCGACTCGGCCCGCTTCGGCCTGCTCGGCAAGGGGGCGATCCTGATGGTGACCTCCTATCCAACCCGCACCGCACCGGTCTTGCGGGGCTCGTTCATTCTCGAACGGCTGCTCGGCACGCCCCCGGCGGCACCTCCGCCGAACGTCGCCACCCTGAAAGAGAACCAGGAGGGCAAGAAGGCCCTCACCATGCGTGAGCTGATGGCCCAACATCGCAGCAACCCGAGTTGCAACGCCTGCCATGGGCTCCTCGACCCCCTGGGCTTCGCGCTGGAGAACTTCGACGCGGTGGGGCAATACCGTACGAAAGACCGGTTTGCCGGTACCGACATCGACGCCAGCGGAACCTTGCCGGATGGAACCTCGCTCCGCAGCCCCGATGACCTGCGCCGCGCGCTGCTGCAACGCTCCGACCAGTTTGTGCAGACCCTGACCGAGAAGCTGTTGATCTACGCCATTGGCCGCAGTCTCGACTACAAGGACATGCCGATGGTGCGTGCCATAGCGCGCAACAGCGCGACCCAGGGCTACAAGTTCGAGCCTCTCGTCATGGATATCGTCACCAGCGACGCCTTCCAATATCAGCGCCTCGATGCTTCGCCCGCGTTGCAAGCGGCACCCCGGCAGGCTGCGCTCTGAAGCGCCTGCCTCGCACTAGGAACACACCGATGTTTGTTACACGTAAACATCTCTCCAGGCGCGCGGTGCTCAAAGGCGCCGGCGTGGCCCTCAGCCTGCCGCTGTTGGACGCAATGATTCCGGCCGCCACTTCGCTTGCCGCAACCGCCGCCGTAGCGAAGCCGCGTATCGCATTCGTCTACTTCCCGCACGGCGCCGTGATGGATCGCTGGCAGCCGAAAGAGGTCGGGACGCAGTTCGAATTCCCCCAGATCCTGCAGCCCCTCGACCCCTTCAAGTCCTACACGACCGTCGTCACCGGTCTGCGCAACAAGGAAGCCGAGAGCTCCGATCCGCACGGCATCATTGCCGGCACCTGGCTCTCCTGCGTGGGGCCCAAGGATCGTGACGGCACCGGCGATCGCGGCATTACCGCTGACCAACTCGCCGCCCGCGCAATCGGACAGGAGACGCCGCTGCCGTCCATAGAGCTCGCCGGAGAGCCCGCCGGCGGTGTTGCGTGCGCTCCGGGAGTGGGCTGCGGATTCGCCAGCACAGTGGCCTTCCGCACGCCGAACCAGCCGCTGCCCATGGAGAACAACCCCCGCAAGGTGTTCTATCAACTCTTCGGCCAGGGCGACACGGACGCCGAGCGCGCCCAGATTGTCGAGGAGACCGGCAGCATTCTCGATCACGTCATGGACAAGGCCCGCCGCATGAGCGGCGACCTGGGTCCCGGTGATCGGGCCGCACTCGCCGACTATCTCGACTCCGTGCGTGAGATCGAGCGCCGCATTCAGAAAATGCAGGCCGCCGGCGCCTCACAGGGCCACCTCCCGGATGCGCCGTTGGGCGTGCCGGAGGATTTCGGCGAGGAGCTCAAGGTGATGTTCGAGCTCATGACCCTCGCCTGGCAGACGGACAAGACCCGCGTCATCACCTTCATGATGGCGAAAGAGGTCAGCATGCGGACTTATAACCAGATCGGTGTGTCCGATGCGTTCCATCCGCTCTCGCATCACCAGAACGACCCGGCGAAGTTGGAGAAGCTGGCGAAAATCCAGACCTGGCATACGAAGATGTTCGCCGGGTTCCTGCAGCGCTTGCAGCAGGTGAAGGACGGGGACGGCTCGCTGCTGGACCATTCGATCATTCTGTATGGCAGCAACATGAGCAACAGCGACAAGCACAACAACGATCCGCTGCCGTCGGCGGTGCTCGGCCACGGCGCCGGGCGGATCAAGGGCGGGCAGCACCTGCATTATGCGCAGGACACGCCGCACGCCAACCTGTTGTATACGCTTCTAGACAAGGCCAACGTCCACTTGCCGGCGTTGGGGAACAGTACCGGGATGCTGCAGGAGATCTGATGCGCGTCGCGGCGTTATGTCTGGTGGCGTGCCTTGGCCTGGCGGAGGTCGGGCTCGCCGCGCCGGGCGGGGGGCCAAATCTGGTGATCATCATTGAAAACGGTGATCGAGCCAAAGCCATCGAGTTGATCAAGGCGCACACCGACGTGCGCGTCCGCGACGTCGACGGAACAACGGCGCTGCATTGGGCCGCGCACCAGTCAGACGTGGAGCTCGCCCGACTCCTGATCGCCGCCGGCGCGGATGTCAGGGCAATGAACGACTACGGCGCATCACCCATGTCCGCCGCCGCGGAGAACGGCGACGCCACGATGTTGGACATACTGCTGCGCGCCGGAGCCGATGTCGAGTCCCCCAACCCGGAGGGCCAGACTGCCCTGATGGCCGTCGCCCGAACCGGAAATGTGGAGGCCGCAAAACTGCTCCTCCGTCACCACGCCAACCCCAACGCCACCGAGCAATGGGGCGGCCAAACCGCACTCATGTGGGCGGCCGCGCAATCACAACCCAAAATGGTCCGATTCCTGCTCGACCATGGCGCGAAAGTCGACCTGCGTGCGAAAGAGCGCGATTGGCAGCGCCGTGTGACGGCCGAGGGGCGCCCGAAAGACATGGAGCACGGCGGCTTCACGGCATTGTTGTACGCGGCCCGCGAAGGTTGCGTCGAGTGTGCCAGAGAGTTGGTGCGCTCCAAGGCCGACGTGAATTTCGCCGATCCCGACGGCGTGACCCCGCTGATCCTGGCCCTGATGAATAACCATTGGGACATGGGGCGGTATCTCATCGAGGCCGGTGCGGACGTCAACCAATGGGACTTCTACGGCCGCACGCCTCTGTACGCCGCTGTCGATATGAACACCCTGCCCAAGGGGCGTCACGTGGATCTGCCGTCCTTGGATCAAGCGACCGGTTTGCAAGTGATCCAGGCGCTGCTGGACAAGGGCGCCAACCCGAATGCCCAACTCAAGCTGCGTGTGCCATGGCGTCAGATCCCTTACGACCGTTATACCGAGCCCTTGTTGAATATCGGTACTACGCCCTTGCTGCGTGCGGCCCACGCGGGCGACATCCCCGTCATCAAGCTGTTGCTCGAGCATGGCGCATTGCCGGATCTCCCCAACTTCAACGGCGACACGCCCTTGATGGCCGCCGTTGGTAAAGGTTGGATCAACGCGCCGACGCGTGGCGCCTTCTACAATGAAGAGCAGGCACTCCAGGCCTACGACTTGCTGCGCGCTGCGGGTGCCAACGTGAATGCACGGACGCACTTTGACGAGACGCCGCTCCATAGCGCAGCGCTCAGAGGTTGGAACGAGATCGTCAAACGTTTGCTTGCCGACGGCGCCCAGGTCGACGCGGCGGATCGCAATGGACTCACGCCGCTGGACTTTGCGATGGGCCGCATTCCAAAGGCGTTCAACGCCCTGCTGGCCGAGCCGAAGATGACCACGGTCGCGCTGTTGAAGGCGCACGGCGCACACGTCGAGCATCCCGATCTGCCGCCCTGGCCGGCCGCCTCGACGCCACGGATCGGCGCCTGGATTCCCGGACCTGACGCACTGGTTCCGCCGCAGTGACACACAGCACCGCCACAGAATGGAATCGCTGTTGAGGTACCTTGGATCGGGGCTCGAGTGAGCACGCGGCCCTGCTGGCGGCCCTTGTTGTCTTAACTTGATTGCCCTGGACCGCCCGAATTGACTGCGCTGGAAGCGCAGGCGCCGTTTCCATGGGAAGCAAATGGACACGCCGGCGTGGCCACCGTTGTCGTGTGCGACTAGTCGTATACTGCGCCACGGCTGAAATCTTGAGGGGAAGCGCGTTGCGCAACCGGATCTGTCGATCGATGCAGGCACTGCTCGGCATGCTGGCGCTGCTGGCCACGCAGGCGCAGGCAGCAGGCGCTGCGGTTGATACAGGCGCTGCAGCCGACACGGGTGTTGCCGCCGACACAGGTGCCGCCGCTGTGGACCAACAACGCCTGGAGGCTGCCGACAAGGAACCGGGCCAGTGGATGTCGACCGGACGCACCTGGAACGAGCAGCGTTTCAGCCCCCTGAAACGGATCAACGACAGCAACGTCCAGCGGCTCGGCCTCGTGTGGTTCGCTCCACTCAACACCTTCCGCGGCGTCGAGTCGACACCGTTGGTCATCGACGGGGTTCTCTACAACGTTTCCGCCTGGGACATCACGACCGCCTACGATGCGGCCACCGGCAAGGTGTTATGGACATACGACCCCAAGATCGCTCCCGAGTGGGCACGCCTCGCCTGCTGCGGCCCGGTGAGCCGCGGTATCGCCGCATGGCACGGAAAGATCATCATCGCGGCGCTCGACGGGCGCCTGATCGCGGTGGATGCGAAGTCCGGCAAGCCGGTCTGGGAAGCGCAAACCATCGACAAGGGGCAACCCCTGTCGCTCACCGGCGCGCCACGCATCGCGGCCGGACAGGTCATCATTGGCAATGCCGGCGGCGACTTCGGAGCCCGGGGCTACATTGCCGCCTACGACGCCGATACCGGTAAACCAACCTGGAAGTTCTACCTGGTGCCGGGCGACCCGCAAGCCATGCCGGAGGGCGCGGCTTCCGACTCGGTCATGCCCATGGCGGCCAAGACATGGTCGGGAGAATGGTGGAAGGTCGGTGGCGGCGGGAACGACTGGGATGCCATCGTCTACGATCCCAAGCTCGACCTCGTCTATGTCGGCACCGGCAACGGCTCGCCCCATCCGCAGCAGTTCCGTAGCCCAGGCGGCGGCGACAACCTGTTCCTGTGCTCCATCGTGGCGATGAATGCTCACACCGGGCACTACGTCTGGCATTACCAGGAAGTCCCGGCCGAGGAGTGGGATTACGACTGCACGGCCCCCCTGATCCTGGCCGATATCAAGATCGACGGTAAGGTCCGCCAGGTCATCATGCACGCGCCGAAGGACGGCTTTTTCTACGTGCTGGACCGCGCCAGCGGTAAGTTGATCTCCGCCAGGAATTTCGTGCCCAACACCTGGGCCTCGCACATCGATCTGAAAACGGGCAAGCCGGCGGTCTACCCGGATGCCTACGTGCAGGAGAAGCCGCACCTCATCACTCCCAGCGCGGGCGGCGGACACAGCTGGAATCCCATGTCTTACAGCCCGCTGACGGGGTTGGTGTACATCCCGACTCTCGAGCAATGGAACGTGGTATCGCGCCTGCCGGACGGACAGTTCAAGTTCGTGCTCGGGCAGACGACGCTCGGCGCCGGCGTCAACACCTATCCGGAGCTGCGCAAGCAACTCAACGCCGACGCCGAAAAGCGTGACAAGGGCTACACCCTGGCCTGGGACCCCGTGCACCAGAAGGAAGTGTTCCGGATCCCGTATCCGCATCCGATCAACGGCGGCATTCTGACCACGGCGGGCAACCTGCTCGTGCAAGGAACCATCAACCGGACGTTCGCGATCTATCGGGCCGACAACGGCAAGAAGCTCTGGGAAATGCCGGTGGGCAGCGTGCCGGTGGCCGGTCCGATGACCTACGAGGTAGGCGGCAAACAGTACATTGCGGTGAACGCGGGTTGGAACAGCGCCATCGTGCACGGGCTGCACGCTGACCCGGAGCATCCCTTCAGTGTCAGCTCTGCCAACCTCGTGGTGTTTGCCCTGGACGCCAAGGGTGTCACGTTGCCGCCGACTCCGCCGGCGGACTCCCTCCCGCCGCCCCCGACGCAAGTGCAGTCACCGCAGGAGGTCAAGGCCGGAGCGGTACTGTACGCGGCTCAATGCGCCATCTGTCACGGGCAGAACGTGGTGGGCGGCGTCAAGGATCTGCGCTTCCTGACGGAAGAAAAGCACAAGGAATTCGCGGACATCGTGTTGGGTGGCAAATTGAAGAAGCAGGGCATGGAGAGCTTCGCCGATCGCCTGTCACCCGAGCAGGTGCAGTCGATCCACGCTTACCTGATCTCCCGCGCCCAGGAGGATTGGCAGCCCGACTTCATGCGCCCGCGGCGCAAGTGAGATAGCGCGCCGGCGGCCTCTCTATCGTCCGCTGCTGGCGCGCTCTGTTGCCGCGGTGTCGTCGGTTAACATGCGAACCTCGCGTTGCGGTACCGGCATGACGACGCCACGATTGCGGAACAACTCGAGGATCGCGCGGTTGACTTCGCCGGTCGCCGGGCCCCAATCCTGCACGTGGACCCAGGGCTTGACCCCGATGATGACGGACCACTCGCCGAGTTGCATCGTGCGCACGACCGGAACCGGGTCGCTGAGAATGCGGGAGTTGTTTCTCAGGACCTCGTCAATCAGGGACAGGGCGGCGCTGATGTCGGTGTCGTAAGAGACGCCGACGGACACGTCGAGTTGGCGGATCTGTCCGAAGTTGTGCAGGATCTCTCCGGTGATCTTGCGGTTCGGAATGACCACGCGCGAGCGATCGAGGTGACCCAGCGTCGTGCTGAACAGGGTGATCGACTCGACCGTGCCCTCCTCGCCGACGATGGAGATGTACTCACCGACCCGGAACGGCTTGGCGAAAATGATCGACAGGCCGGCGACGACGTTGCTCAGCACCCCCTGGGTCGCCAGCGCGATGCCGGCGCCCGCGACCCCCAGGCCCGCGATCAACGGGAGCAACTCGACGCCGAGATTCTCCAGGGTCAGGATGACGAACAGCATCATCGACAGGAGCCAGGCGATTCGGCTCAACAGGACCCGTACGGGCGGCTCGAGCTCGATATGGGTCAGCCCCTTGGCGACCCAGCGCGTCATCCACCGGCTCACGAAGACACCGACACAGAGGATCAGGACTGCGGCCAGCAGGCGCGGGCCGAAACGGATGGCCAGGTCTACTACGGTGTTCTTCACCTGGTCGATCGTTGCTATGGAATCGTGCATCGACGGCGTGCTCCGATACGGCAACTCCGGCGCATTATGAGCCTATCCCGACCAGGGAATCATCCCGCGGTGTACTGATACAACCAGGTTTCGGACAGGGTCTGGTCGCCATTCTTCAGGAACAGGCGCATTTCGACTATGCCTGGATGGGCGGCCGTGTAGTCAAAGGAGGCGCGCCAGTGCCCCGGTACGCCATCAGGGACAGCTTCCGTGAAGACGTAAGAGAATGTCCCCGAGGAGGCCGTCAGGATGGGCTCCGGCTTGGTGCCGTAGGGTAGGTTTGCCAAGGGACCACCGAAAAATTCCACCACGAACTTGCGCACCCCCGGCGGGCGGGACTTGCCGGGCTCGCCGCCGCGCCCGAGGCGGGTCGCAAAGCACCGTGCGAGCGTCGTCGGATGCGGCTCGTCCGCGCTCCAATAGAGCTTGTACCGCAGTTGATAGTTGGTTCCGGCCTTGGCCGGCTGCTTCGGCACCCACATGGCGACGATGTTGTCGTGGAACTCGTCATCCGTGGGCAGCTCGATCAAGGTCACCGAGCCTTCGCCCCAGTCGCCTTGCGGCTCGACCCACAAGCTGGGCCGACGCTCATAGCGCACGCCGTCGAGGTAATGGTCGAAGGACCGATCGCGTTGCAACAAGCCAAAGCCGCGCGGCGTTTTGTCAGCGAATGACGATGTCGAGGGATGCTCGTCATCGTTGAGCGGGCGCCAGATGTGCTCACCGCCCCCGGTCCATAGGGCCAGGCCGTCGGAGTCGTGCACTTCCGGCCGCCAGTCGGTGGCAGTGGGCTTGGTGGTCTCGGAAAACCAGTACATGGAGGTCATCGGTGCGAGACCGAGCTGACTCACGTCGCGTCGCAGGGTCAACCGCGCCTCGATATCCATCAAGACGGCTTTCTCCCGGTCCATGACGAAGCGGTAGGCCCCGGTGATGCTCGGGCCTTCCAACGTGGCATAGAGGATCACCCGGTGCGAGCCATCGGCGGGAGGCTCGAAGTAGAAACGTGTGAAGTCAGGAAACTCCTCTGGGTGGCCGGGGGAAGCCACGTCGATCGCGACTCCTCGCGCCGAGAGACCGTACTGGTAGAGCTCGCCGATGCCGCGGAAGTAGGAGGCACCGAGGAAGGCCACCCAGTCGTTCTTGCGCCAGTCGAGATTCTGCTGATCCCCCAGCTGGCTCTCCTGGAAACGGAAGCCGGCAAAGCCTGCGCCTTTGGGCAACTCGCGCGCCGGGCTGTCGGCCGGCATGGTGAAGTAACCCGGATCGTAGAGGATCTCCCGCGCCGTGAAGGCACTGCCCGAGGGCGCGAGCACGTACATGTGCACCGGCGTAGGAAAGAAGTGGCCGAGGTGGAAGAACGTCACCGGGTACTGTCCCGGGCCGTCCCGGAAGAGCGCGTAGTCCGTGTTGAACTTGATCTTACCGTGGGCTTCGTAGTCGATCCGATCGAGCACCTGTTGGGGCAGGTGATTCGGGCGCGTGTACTCGTGCGCGGCGCGCTGTTGCATCTCCTGGGCGAGGGCATCGAAGGAAAAAGGCTGCGCTTGGCCGAGCTTGAGAGCGGGTCCGGCCGCGAGGGCCTTGAAGGGAAATCCTAAGGCCGCAAAGGCGGCGGAAGCGCTTGCGGTTGCAAGCACGGAGCGACGATCGATCATGATTTGGAGGTGCGACGTTCTGTTAGGTCGTGGGCTTTGCAGCAAGGAAAGTGCCCGCGGCCGTTGCTAGCCGCGACGCTGCACCGGCCCTCACCAGATGTGAACGCGATCCTGCGGCGAGAGGTACAACTTGTCGCCGGGCTTGACGTCGAACGCCTTGTACCAGGCGTCTACGTTGCGCACGACTCCGTTGACCCGGAACTGAGCAGGGCTGTGCGGGTCCGTCAAGACCTGGTTGCGCAGGCGCTCGTCACGGATGAGCGTGTGCCAGCCCTGTGCCCAGGCGAGGAACAAGCGCTGGTCACCGGTCAAACTCTCGAGGACCGGCGCCTTCTTGCCGTGGAGGGACAGGTGGTAGGCAACGTACGTGATGGTGAGTCCCGAGAGGTCGCCGATGTTCTCGCCCAGTGTCAGGCGCCCGTTCACGTGCAGGCCGCCGACCACTTCATAACTGTCGTATTGCGCGGCGAGCCGATCGCCGAGCTTCTTGAACGCGGTGGTGTCTTCCGGCAACCACCAGGTGCGGAGCACTCCCTTGGCGTCGGACTTCGCGCCCTGGTCGTCGAATCCGTGGCCCATTTCGTGGCCGATCACTCCGCCGATGGCGCCGTAGTTCACCGCGGCATCCGCGTGAGGATCGAAGTAGGGCGGTTGCAGGATCGCCGCGGGAAACACCACCTCGTTGAAAACCGGGTTGTAGTAGGCGTTGACCGTCTGGGGCGTCATGTGCCACTCGTCACGGTCGGTGGGTTGGTCGATGCGCTGCAACTCCCGGTTCCATTCGAACACCTCGGCGCGTGCCTCGTTGCCCAAGGCGTCGTCGCGGCGGACTTGTAGAGCCGAGTAGTCGCGCCACTTGTCGGGATAGCCGATTTTCGGCCGGAACGCCGCGAGTTTTTCCAAGGCGACCTTACGCGTCGCCGCGGACATCCAGGGTACCGTCGCAAAGTGAACCGCGTAGGCCTTGCGCAGATTCTCGACCAGTGCCAGGGCCTGCGCCTTCGCGGACGGCGGGAAGTATTCCTTCACATACAACTGCCCGACTGCCTCACCCAACTCGCCGTTGACTGCCGCGACCGCGCGCTTCCAGCGCTCACGCTGCTCCTGTTGGCCGTTCAACTTGCGGCCGAAGAAATCGAACGTCTCGGCGTCGAACGGCCGTGGCAGGACCGCCGCGTGGGCGTCGAGGTAGTGAACCTCGAGATAGCTTTGCCAGACCCCGACGGGCACGCTGGTGAAGACCTTGGCGAGTTTTTCGATGGCGTCGGGCTGCGCGACATTGACCTCCTTGCGATCCTGCAAGCCGGCCGCCCCCAACATCGCTTTCCAGGAATACTCCGGCGCCAGCTGCTCGAGCTGGGCGAACGAGCGCAGGTTGTATGTCAGGTCGCGCTCGCGCAGTTTGGCCCGGGGCCATTCACTCTCGGCCATCTTCGTCTCGAGCGCGAGGATCTGCGGTGCTTTCGTGGCCGCATCCGGGGCGCCGGCGAGGTTGAGCATTTTTTCCAGGTGCGCCTGGTACTGGGTGCGGATTTCCTGGAACTTGGCGTCGTCCTTCAGATAGTAGTCACGGTCGGGCAGGCCGAGTCCGCCTTGCGCGACGATCGTGAGATAGCGGTCGGGGTTCTTGGCGTCGATGCCGATCCCGAATTCCATGGGCGACTTCAGCTGCAGGTCCGGCCGACCCATGAGCTGCGCGATGTCATCGTAAGAGCGGGCGGCGGCGATGGCATCGAGCGCCGGCTGGGCGGGCTTCAGTCCCGCCGCTTCGATGGCGCTCTCATCGAGGAAGGCATGGTAATAATCACCGACCTTCTGCTCGATGCTCCCAGCGGGAGCCTGTTGCGGCAGGTTCTGAATGAGTTTGCGAACGCGCTCGTCCGCGTCCTCGGCGAGTTGGTCCAGCGTGCCCCAGCGCGTACGGTCCGCCGGAATAGTATGTGTTGCGAGCCAGTGGCCGGTCGCGTAGCGATAGAAGTCGTCGCCGGGCTTCACCGAAGGGTCCCGCGCACTCAGATCGAGGCCGAAGTTCCCATACTCCGGGCGCGCCGTGGGAGTGGCCGCCCGGGCACAGGTGAGGCAGAGGGCGAGGGCCGCGAGGAAGCCGAGCGGGCGACTCGTGATCATTGGAAAGGGTCCTTTGGAGTCAGAACAGGCGCGCGCCATTGGGCACCGCGCGGTCCGGCGAGAAGAGCACGACCTCGTCACTCTCATCCGGGAAGCCGACAGTCAACACTTCCGACTTGAATTTGCCGATCTGCCGCGGCGGGAAATTCACCACGGCCGCGACCTGCCGGCCGACGAGGGTCTGCGGCTGGTAGTGGCGCGTGATCTGCGCGCTCGACTGCTTGACCCCGATGCCGGGTCCGAAGTCGATGCGCAGTTTGATTGCGGGTTTGCGCGCTTCAGGGAATGGCTCGGCCGCGATGACGGTACCGATGCGGATGTCGACTTTCAGGAACTGATCGAACTCGATAGTCGGCGCGGCGGGCGCGCTGGGGTCGTGCACGAGATGCATGGGCGCGTTCAGTGTTGAGGAAGCCGGTAAGTCTACGACGAAGCGGTAGGCGACGGCGTTTCGGAAACGGCCCCAGGGTCGTGTCCGCTGGTGCACCGTAAGCGTGCTAGTGCACCGCTGCGTGCACCCTTCCCAACCAGGGAATCGCTTTGCGTACGCGTAAGTCTTTGTTTCTTCGTGATAGATCGGCCCGAGAGGCCCTGGCACAGGCATTGCAAATAGCTAAGCACGGACACTTTACGAGTCCGACGCCGCCGGCGCAGCACGTGACCCCCTCGCGAAAGCTGTTTCCGGCGGCGTATTTTTTTGGAGCCTGTCTGCGACAATGAGCGTGATCTGAAGGGGGGACTTCCATGACGATTCCGGCGGACCCGCCCCGCTACCTGGCCAGGGCATCCCGCGCGTTGGTCGTGATTGCGACCGTGGCGGTTGGGGCGTTGCTTTACTTCGCCCGTGAAGTGTTCATTCCGGTGACGCTGGCGCTCTTATTCGCCCTCGTGCTGTCCAGCACTGTGGAGGGCCTGCATCGTCTGCGCATACCCCGCCCGGTGAGTGCCTTTCTCATGTTGCTCATTCTCGTGGTCGGCATCGGCGCGGCCACGGATTTCCTCATCGAGCCCGCGCAACAGTGGCTCGCGAACGCACCCCGCACGATGCAGATCATCGAGCGCAAGATCCGCCCGGCAGAGCGTTGGATGCATCGGCTCGAAGGGTTGACCCATCGTGCCAGCGAGTTGGGTGGATCCCACGTGCCGGCGGGGCCGTCGGGCCAGGCTCCTTCGCCCACCACCCTGAGCGGCTCGGCAGTGTTGACTGCGACGGGCTCGACTCTCGTCGATATCATGACCATCATCATCCTCGCCTTGTTCCTGCTATCCGGGGGGCCCCCGATGCTGGCTCGCATGGCGGCATCGCTCGGCTCGGACCTGCAGGCAGTACACGCGCTACGCGTGATCGACGCCATTCGCAGGGAACTGGGGCGCTACTACGGCACGATCGCGCTGATCAACCTCGGATTGGGAGCGGCGACCGCGGTCGCCATGATCCTTCTCGGCGTGCCCAATCCCTTTCTCTGGGGAGCGGTCGCCGCGGTTCTCAACTTCATTCCGTACGTGGGCTCCGCCACGACGCTGCTGCTGTTGGCCATCGTCGCCCTGGTGTCCTTCGACGATCTACCGCACGTTTTCGCCGTCGTCGGCAGTTATCTCGGACTGGCAACCATTGAAGGCCAGGTGGTGCAACCGCTGTTGGTCGGGCGGCGGCTGGACCTGAACCCCATCCTGGTGTTCCTGGCTGTGTGGTTCGGCGGTTGGTTCTGGGGCGTCGCCGGAATCGTGATTGCGGTGCCCGGCCTGGTCGCGTTGAAAGTCGCGGCGACCCATAGCGAAGGCGCGGCAGCGGTGGTGGCGTTCCTGAGTCCCAGCGCCTCGAAGACGCTGGAATCGCTTCAGGGCCGCATGACGGAGGTGCGGGCGCGGCTGCGCCCGGCGCGGCGGGCGACCGACTGAGCTGTGTCAGTCGTCGGCCCGCAGTAGCGCTTTGATCCGCAGCGTCTTCAGATCGAACACCGCGAGGAGCGGTGTGCCGTGTCCCGTCATGGGCAGGGTGGCAGCAGCCTCGGGATCGAACCCATACTGTTGTAAGCGCCCTTTGAGGATCTCGCATCGCTTCCTGCTGAAGTACCCCAGATCGCTCACCTTCTTGAGCTGACTGCGCAGATCCGGGAGGCCCTGGGACCACGGCTTGAAATAGCGCGGCATAGCCGTGACGTCGAAACCGCCCGAGATCGCCGACTGCACAATGGCGCTGGCGGTCTTCTCATCCTTGGGCAGCGGAGCCCAGGCCCAACGCGGCCGACTGTACCAATGCGGCGCCAAATCCGGATTGGTCTTGCGGGCGATCTCGATCTCGGCAGGTTGAAGGTCGATGCTCTGCGTGACGGAGAGCTCTTTTTCAGAAAACGTGTAGTAGAGCGGCCTGCCACTCCAAAGCGTGTAGGCACCGTAGGAGAGGGCCACCAACTGCACGACTACGATGCATGCGACATCGCGGGCAAGCTCGCGCCGCGGCTTGCCCGGACTTGCGATCAGGAATGTCAGGAGCGGACCGAGCACGACGTCCACGCCGACGGTGATCGGTAGAACGTGTAGCACACCTGTCAGATACCACCCCGGCCAGCGATACCAGCCGAAGTAGAGGACACCGAGCACGAGCAGCAACACACAGGTGCTGCCCGTAAAGTGCAAGCCAAAGGCCTTGAGCCGTGATTTCATGACAGGGTTTTTACTGTCGTCGGGAAATTCGCCACGCCAATTATCGACAAAAACGGGGTGCCTGATGCAAGGCACAGTGCCGCTCGAGGCCGCAGTTTTGTGGAAGGCGTCACAAAGGTCTCGTAAGATCCTCCTCCCCCGCCGCCGCAAGAAGAAGGCTCAACGTGCTCAAGCGTGTCATGTCTGGTTCCTGGTTGCCGGTGCTCGCCGGCAGTGCTGCCCTGATCGCAGGCGCGCCGGCCTTCGCGCAGGGCGGGAAGACGGCCGGTGACGCCAAGCCCGCTGCGGTGGACGGCAAGTGTCCCGCCGGCGCTTCCGGTCTGAAGCTCCCGCCTGGCTTCTGTGCCACGGTGTTTGCGGACAAGATCGGCCACGCCCGCCACCTGGTCGTCGCGCCGGACGGGGTCGTGTACATCAACACCTGGAGCGGTCGCTATTACGGCAATGACAAGCCGCACGACGGCGGCTTCCTGGTCGCGCTCCAAGATACGACCGGCAGCGGGCACGCTGATGTCAACAAGCGTTTCGGCGACACGGTGCAGACCGGTAGTGCCGGTGGCACCGGGATCGCGCTCTATAACGGCTACCTGTACGCCGAGATGAACGACAAGATCGTGCGTTACGCGTTGCCCGCGGGCTCGATCGTTCCCACGGGCAAGGCTGAAGTCATTGTCTCAGGTCTGCCGCTCACCGGCGATCACCCGATGCATCCCTTCGTAATCGACCCGAAGGGCAACATGTACGTGGACGTCGCCAGTGCCACCAACTCCTGCCAGAAGGAGAATCGCCAGGCGAACGTCCCGGGTGACAAGCCCTGCACCGAGCTCGAGACTCGCGGCGGCATCTGGCGCTGGGATGCCAACAAGACCGGGCAGGTCTTCGCGCCGACCGCGCGCTACGCCACCGGTATCCGCAATGCCGACGGCATTGCGCTCGATTCCTCCGGGACGTTGTATTCCACGCAGCACGGCCGTGACCAGCTCGGAACCAACTGGTCGAGCCTCTACACGCCGGAACAGGGCGCGGAGCTGCCGGCCGAGGAGCTGCTGAAAATCAAGGAGGGTGGCGACTATGGCTGGCCGGAATGTTATTTCGACAACAAGCAGGACAAGCTCGTGCTCGCTCCGGAGTACGGCGGTGACGGCGGCAAGACGGTCGGCGAGTGCGCGCAGAAACTCGCGCCGGTCGCGGCCTTTCCAGCCCACTGGGCACCGAACGACGTGACGATCTATGAGGGCAGTCAGTTTCCGGATGCCTATCACGGTGGTGCGTTCATCGCGTTTCACGGCTCCTGGAATCGCGCGCCCTTCCCACAGGGCGGTTACAACCTGGTGTTCCAACCGCTCGCGAGCGGCAAGGCCGCCGGCAAGTACGTCATATTTGCGGATGGCTTCGCGGGCGGCAAACAGAACATGGAGCCCGGCAAAGCGGTGCACCGTCCATCGGGACTGGCGGTGGCACCGGACGGTGCGCTGTACGTCACCGATGATCAGAGTGGCCGCGTCTGGCGGATCACGTATGTTGGTGGTGACAAGTCGGCGAAGCTCCATAGCGTCTCGGCGGTATCGCCTGCTGTTGGCAAGGCGGCGACGGCCGAGGCGACGCCACCGGAGGGCACCAACAAGAACGCGGGCGCGAAGTTGCCGGTGCCTCCCGGCTCCAGCGCCAAAGCAGTGGCCTTCGGGCAGCAGATCTTCGCGGGGCAGGTGGGCGGTGCGCCCTGCTCCGGATGTCACGGCTCCGATGGCAAAGGCACGCCGCTCGGCCCGGACCTGGCCTCGGGTAAGTGGGTGTGGAGTGACGGCAGCCTGGCTGGTATCCAGAAGACCATCACCGCCGGCGTGCCCAACCCGAAGAACTATCGCGGCCCCATGCCCCCATTGGGTGGAGCACAGCTCTCGTCCGAGCAGACCGCGGCCGTGGCGGCCTACGTGTGGGCGTTGGGGCATCCCAACTAGTTTCACTGATGCAAACCACTCTCGCCGCGTCCATCAAGGAGAGCCCGCAGGGGCTCGAGGCGGAGGCCATTCTGCGTTCCTGTGTGCACTGTGGCTTTTGCCTGGCGACGTGCCCCACTTATCAGCTCCTGGGTGATGAGCTGGATAGCCCGCGAGGGCGCATCTATCTCATGAAGCAGCTCCTCGAGGGCGCGCCGGTGACCCGCGAGACACAGCTCCACCTGGATCGGTGTTTGACCTGCCGTGCCTGCGAGACGACGTGCCCGTCGGGGGTCCGCTATGGCAAGTTGCTGGACATCGGCCGCTCGTTGACCGAGCAACAGGTCGAACGGCAGCCGGTACCGGCATTCAAACGTTACGTACTCCGCAAGGTGTTGCCCCACCGTCGTCGCTTCGCGGCGGCGTATACCGTTGCCCGGCTGGTACGTGGAATTCTCCCGCGTGAAATCCGTGCCAAAGTCCCGCAGAAAGAGCCTCACCCGTCGGTGCAAAGCTGGCCGCCGGTACGGCACCACCGCAGAGTGGTCCTCCTCGAGGGGTGTGTACAACCAACCTTGACGCCGGCGGTGAACATCGCCGCCGCCAATGTGTTGGATCGTATCGGGATCTCCGTGATCCGGGTCCCGGCCGCCGGCTGTTGTGGGGCCGTGGCTCACCACCTCTCGGCGCACGGTGACACGCTGGAACAGTTGAGGCACAACGTTGATTCACTTTCGGCACATCTCGAGTCAGGCGTCGAAGCAATCGTCATGACCGCGAGCGCCTGCACCGCCATGCTGACGGACTACGGACACCTGTTGCGGGAGGATGCCGTCTACGCCGCGCGAGCTGTCCAGGTGAGCCGGCTCGCGCGGGAAATGAGCGAGGTGGTGCTGGCAAATGCAGCGGCGTTGCGAGAGGTTCTGCGCCCCGACAATAGTGCAAAGCCAGGGCCCAAGGTGGCGTTCCAGTCCCCCTGTACCCTGCAGCACGCGCTCAAAGTCCGCGGAGTCGTCGAGACCTTGCTCGCGGAAGCCGGCTTCACCCTGACGCAGGTCCCGGACAGCCACCTGTGTTGTGGCTCGGCCGGGACCTATTCGATCCTCCAACCCGAGCTGTCTGCGCGACTGCTGAGCGACAAGGTGGCCGCGTTGGAGCAGGGCGGTCCGGACCTCATTGCCACCGCTAACATCGGCTGCCAGACGCATCTTCGCAGCGGTACGTCCCTGCCGGTGCGACACTGGATCGAGTTGCTCGACGCCCGGATGGGCGGCCGTCCAGTGCCGACAGAAGGTCGAATTTAGGCCTGCCGATCCGCGCGGCTTGCGGGATAATTGCGCGCATGACCCGCAGATCCACATCCACCGGCCGCCGCCTGAGCGCGATACCGGGGGCCCGGGGTGTGGTGGTGTTACTTGCGGGCCTCCTGGGCCTGGTGCGACTCGCGCTGGCGGCCGCTCCCTATTCAGTGACGGTCAGCGCACCCACGGGCGGGACGAAGCCGATCGAGGCGCTCATCGAGCAGGGTGCGTACGCTATGCGGACGGACCCGGATGCGAGCAAGCGCGATGCGGATACCGCGCTGGAAATGCTGAAAAAGACGCCGGATGCCGATCTCGAGATCCGCGCCCGGCTACTCCTGTGCGACTACCAGTCGGAGCGCGACACGGTCGCCGCCCAGCGGGAGATCGCCGCCGCCACTGCCCTGCTGCCGCAGGCGAAGCGCCAGGGCCTGCGGGCGGGAATACTCGATTGCGAGGGGGAAAGCCTCGAGAACTCGGGCGATAACACCAAGGCGATGGCGCAGTACACGGAAGCCGTCGCCGTCGCCACGGGCCAGCACGACGACGAAATGCTGGCCTTGAGCTTGTTTTCGCGCGGGTACCTGTTGGGCGTCATGGGTGACTATGCGACCGGTCTCATCGAGCTGCGGCGCGCGGATGCCCTGTTCGAGAAGCTCAAGAAACCCTTGCATTCGATGACGACGCTCAACAGCATCGCCACGCTGTACAACCGCATGGGGGATTATGTCCAGGCGCGTCACATCTACACCCGTGCCCTGGTGGCCCAACGGGAGGCCGGCCTGCAGCGCGAGCAGGTGGTTACGCTGCACAACCTGGGCCGGGTGAACGAGAACCTGCACGATTGGGAAGCCGCCAGGACGGCGTTCGCCGAATCCCTCGAAATCAGCCGCAAGATCAACTACCAGCGGGGCGAGGCCTACTCCTTGCGCGGCCTCGCTGCTATCGCGAACGCCTTGGGGGACCCGGACGGCGCGCTCGACACCCTCAAGGGCGCCGAGGTCATCCAGAAGCAGGTTCCGGACGCCCGGCTGCGTGCCCAGATCCAACTCGCGCGCGGCATCGCATTACACAAGTTGGAGCGCCTGCCCGAGGCGACCGCCTCGCTGGAAGCCGCATTGGTGGATTTCAAGCAGGCGGATGCGCTGTACGAGCTCAACCAGGTGTACTCCGAGCTCGCGGCCGTTTATGCGGAGACGGGCAACTGGCGCGACGCCTACCAGAGGCAGGTCGAGGCCAAGAACACCTCCGACAAGCTCCTGAAGAACCAGCTCGACCAGGGCTTCGCGACCTTGAAAGTGGAGTTCGATACCGCGACCCAGGACAAGGAGAACGCGGCTCTCAAGCGCCAGAACGAGGCCAACGAGCGCGCCCTCGCCCAGGCCCGCAGCGTCCGGCGCCTGCAGGCGACCGTGATCATTCTGACCATCTCGCTGGTGTTGTTGTTGACGATGCTGGCGGTCTTCCAACACCGCAGCACCTTGCGCATGCACATGCTCGCCATGACCGACGAGCTGACCGGGGTGCCGAACCGCCGTGCCGTGCTGAGCCGCCTGGCCCCGCTGCTGCACCGGGACGACCCCGAGCCGTGCGCGATCCTGATCATCGACATCGACTACTTCAAGGCGATCAACGACCAGCTCGGCCATTCCACCGGTGACGAAGTCTTGAAGGTGGTCGCCACCACCTTGCGCGAGGGGGTCCGCGAGCCCGGTTTCTTCGGCCGGCTGGGGGGTGAGGAGTTTCTGATCGTCCTGCCGGGGACGCGGCTCGCCGACGCGCACCGGGTGGCGGAAAGCTTGTGCGAGAGGATCGAGGACATCGACACCTCGCGCTGGTTCGACGACAAGCGCTCGATCACCTGCAGCATCGGGGTCTCGGTGTCCGTGCCCGGCCGGGACACGCCGAGCACGATGCTCCAGCGCGCCGATGCCGCGTTGTATTCAGCCAAGCGCGGCGGTCGCAATTGTGTAAGGACGGAGCCTTCCCTCGAGCCCGGTCTGGGAGCGACGGCTGCGGTAGTGGATGCCTGATCAGTGGGGTGAACGGCTGCCCCGCAGCGTAGGCCTCGTCGACGCCGTCGCGGTGCTCGTCGGCGTGACGATCGGTAGCGGGATTTTCAGGGTTCCGGCCACGGTCGCCGGGCTGCTGCATGCTCCCGGCAGCGTCATCCTGTGTTGGGTGTTGGGTGGTGTCATCGCCCTGTGCGGCGCGTTGACCGTCGCGGAGCTCGCCGGCGCGGTGCCCCGCTCGGGCGGGATTTTCGCCTGGCTGTTGGAGAGTTTCGGTCCCTTGCCCGCTTTCCTGTTCGGCTGGACGGAGCTGGCCGTCATTCGCGCCGCCTCCCTGGGGGCCACCTCGACGATCTTCGCCGAATATCTCGGGTACTTCGTGCCGCTCAGTCCCATGCAGGTGCGCTATATCGCCGCGACGGTGATCGTCATCATCGGGGCGACAAACTATGTCGGCGTACGGCGCGCCGCCATTGTCATGAGCGTGGCAACGATTGCGAAATACACCGCTGTCATGGCCCTCGGCTTGTTGGCGTTCACGGCGCCGACGGGCGGCGCCTCCCACTTCACGCCGGCGTGGGATGGAGGAGCTCAACTATCCTTGTTGGGTACCGCGCTCATTGCCGTGATGTGGACCTATGACGGCTGGGCCGATCTGTCCTTCATGGGTGGCGAGGTGAAGGACCCGCAGCGGACCTTGCCGCGAGCGCTGATCATCGGGACCGCTTGCGTCATGCTCGTCTATCTCGTCGTCAACATCGGATTGATGTACGTTCTGACGCTGCCGCAGATGGCGAGCTCGAAGTTGATTGCCACGGCAGCGGCCGAGCGAATACCACTCTTCGGGGGAATCGGCGCCGCCGTGATTTCTGCCGTGGTGCTCGTCTCCACGTTCAGCGGCCTGAACGGCACCATGATGACCGGGCCGCGCATTTTCTTTGCGATGGCCGAGCGAGGTCTGTTCTTTCGCGCTGTCGCGCGTGTGTCACCCCGATTCCAAAGTCCGTCGGTGGCGATCTGGCTGGCCACTGGACTTGGCGTCCTCTATGTCTTGCAAAACAACTTCGCACAGTTGGCCAACAAGTTCGTGCTGGGTCTGTGGCCGTTCTATGCGCTCGCGGTGACGGGAGTCTTCGTGCTCAGGCGCAAGCGTCCTGAGCTTGCACGGCCCTATCGGGTGTGGGGCTATCCATTCGTCCCGATCCTCTTCCTGCTCGCCTCCCTCGGCATGATGGGGAACGCGCTCTGGACCGATCCGATGGGCACCGGTGCGACCCTGTTGATCATCCTGGCGGGTGTACCGCTGTTCTACCTGTGGCGATTCGCCACCCGACGCACAAGAGTGTCTGCATGATAAATCGCATCGTCGTTCCGACATCCCTCGCGCTCCTGACCGCCGCGGCGGCGAGCTCGGCCAACCCGGCGGGTCCGACTCTGTTCGGATTCAAGCCCGACCAGGTAGCGGCGCAGCAGTCGCTCGAGCAACGCTTCGATGCGCAGTTGAATGCCGCCGACCTGCGCGGCTGGTTGAAAACCCTCGCCGCCGAGCCGAACCAGGTCGGCTCCGCGCACAATAAGGCGAACGCCGAAATGGTACGCGACCTGTTCAAACAGTGGGGCTGGGATGCGCAGATCGAGACGTTCGACGTTCTCTATCCTACCCTCGAGCACCACGCCGTCGAGTTGGTGGCGCCCACGAAGTTCGTGGCCAGCTTGAAGGAGCCGCCGGTCGCCGGTGACGAGACTTCGGCGCAGACCGCCGGCGCACTTGCGCCTTACAACGTTTACGGCGCCGACGGTGATGTGACCGCGGACCTCGTCTATCTCAACTACGGCATGCCCGATGACTACAAGGACCTCGCGCGGCGCGGCATCGACGTCAAGGGCAAGATTGTCATCACCCGCTATGGCGCCGGCTGGCGCGGCTTGAAACCCAAGCTCGCGCAGGAGCATGGCGCCGTCGGCTGTATCATTTATTCCGATCCGCAGAACGACGGTTATGGCCCCGGCGATGTGTATCCGAAAGGCGGCTGGCGGCCCGCCGACGGCGTGCAGCGCGGCTCGGTGGCCGATATGCCGGTTTACGCCGGCGATCCGCTGACGCCCGGTGTGGGCGCTACGAAGAATGCGAAGCGTCTGCCCATCAACGAGGCCAAGAGCATTCTGAAGATTCCGGTGCTGCCGATTTCCTATGCCGACGCGCAACCTTTGCTCGCCGCGTTGGAGGGACCGGTCGTGCCGCCGGGCTGGCGCGGCGCGCTGCCGATCACATATCACTTCGGGCCCGGGCCGGCCAAGGTGCACCTGGCGATCAAGTCCGCTTGGGGCATGAAGACGCTCTATGACGTCATCGCCCGGATTCCGGGTGCGCAGCATCCCGACGAGTGGATCGTGCGAGGCAATCACCGCGACGGTTGGGTGTTCGGCGCCTGGGATCCGCTTTCGGGCCACGTCGCGATGATGGCCGAGGCGAAGGCTATCGGCGCCCTGTTGAAGTCGGGTTGGAAGCCGCAGCGGACGCTCGTCTACGCGAGCTGGGACGGGGAGGAGCCGGGCTTGTTGGGCTCGACGGAGTGGGCGGAAACCCACGCAGAGGAGCTGCAGCGCAAGGCGGTGCTCTATCTCAACTCCGACGAGAACTCGCGCGGCTTTCTCGGGGCGGGCGGGAGTCACTCGCTGCAGCGCCTGCTCAACAGTGTCAGTGCCGATGTGAAAGACCCGGAGACCGGTGTCTCGATCCAGGCGCGCTTGCGTGCCCGGATGATGGTTGCAGGCTATAACAAGGGGGCGTCGGCCGAAGAGAGGACGGACGCGAAGGCGGCGGCCTCAGGCGGCGACCTTCCGCTCGAGGCGCTCGGTTCGGGCTCCGATTTCACCCCGTTCATGCAACACCTCGGAATAACCACGCTGAACATCGAGTACGGCGGTGAGAGCGACCAGAGTGGCGTTTACCACTCGGATTACGACACGTTCGAGCACTATATCCGCTTCGGAGACCCCACCTTCGCATACGGAGTCGCGGAGGCGCAGACCGCCGGTCACACCGTGCTGCGTGTCGCCGACACCGACGTGCTACCTATGCAGTTCACCGAGTTTGCCGACACTATCGCGGGCTACGTGGACGAACTCCACAAGCTCACCGACGACAAACGTAAGGCTGCCGAAGAGCTCGGCAAACTGCTCGATCAAAACGCTTTCAACCTCGCAGCCGATCCCACGCGCGTCGTTCTCCCGCCAGCTCGTGAGCCGCGGGTGCCCTACCTGAATCTCGCGCCCCTCGACAACATCATCACGCGGCTCGAGGCGAGCGCCAAGGCGTACGACGAGCTGTATTCGAAATTCGCCGCGGGTACGTTAAAGCTGACACCCGCCCAGGCGAAGGACCTGGACGGCCTGTTGCAGGGCCTGGAACAGACGCTGACCGTTACACGAGGTCTGCCCGGGCGCGAGTGGTACAAACACGTGATCTATGCCCCCGGCCTGTTGACCGGTTATGGCGTGAAGACCCTGCCCGGCGTGCGCGAAGCCATCGAGTCGGATAAGTTTGACGAAGCGAACGAGTACAGCACGATCACGGCGCAGGCCTTGGGGGCCTATTGCGACCGGCTCGACCGCGCGACCGCCGTGTTGCGACAAGGAACTTGAATGGCTCGCGCGACGATATTGCGGCGGCTGGCGGCAGCCGCCCTCCTGTTGTGGGTGACGTCGATGGGTTGCGCCGCCCCGGCGTCGCCGATCCGGCACGTGTTCGTCCTGATGCTGGAGAATCAGAACGCCGGTATCACTTTCGGCAATAACTCACCCGCGCCGTACCTCGCGCATACCCTGACCGCGCAGGGCGCGTTCCTACCCAACTACTACGGCATCGGCCACGCCAGCCTCGATAACTACATCGCCCTCGTCAGCGGCCAGGCGCCCAACGAGAAGACCCAGCTCGACTGCCCGCTGTTTTCCGATTTTCTATTGCAACAGCCAGGCCTGGATGCCCACGGCCAGGTGTTGGGTCTGGGCTGCGTTTATCCGAGGGTCGTGAAGACCCTGCCGGACCAGCTCGAAGCCGCCGGCCTCACCTGGAAGGGCTACATGGAGGACATGGGCAACGAACCCGGTCGCGAGCGTGCCACTTGCGGGCACCCGCCGATCGGCGGGAGGGACTACACCTTGATTGCCACCGCTCGTGACAAGTACGCGGCGAAGCACAATCCCTTCGTCTACTTCCACATCATCATAGACGACCAGGCGCGCTGCGACACCCACGTCGTCAATCTCGAGACTTTGCCAAAGGACCTGGGCAGTGTCGCTACGACCGCGAATTACACCTTCATCACGCCGAACCTGTGCAACGACGGTCACGATCCCGAATGTATCGACGGATCCCGGGGAGGTTTCGTGGCCGTCGAGGCGTTTCTGCGTAAGTGGGTGCCGCTCATCACCGGCTCGCCGGCGTTCAAGCAGGACGGCCTGCTGGTCATCACGTTCGACGAGTCGGAGGGGACCGGTCCCGAGGGGTCGACCGCGTGCTGTGGCGAGAAGCCGCTGCCCGGCGCGAGGAGGCCCGCCGGGGTACTAGGTCCCGGCGGGGGTCGGATTGGGGCAGTGCTACTGTCCCGTTACATCAAGCCCGGTACGGTCTCCACCGTGCCCTATAACCACTATTCGCTGTTGCGTTCAGTGGAGGACATCTTCGGTCTGGAGCACCTCGGCTATGCGGCGGAGGCCGACCTACGGTCACTTGGCGCGGATGTGTTTACGCGCTGACGATTGACTGCAACGCGTAGCAGCATGACCGCGACGGCGCACACGAGCGTCGGAATGATTGCCAGCCAGAACAGGTGGCCCAGGTTGATTCCGGCGGCCATGAGGGTTCCCGCGGCGAAAGGTCCCACGATCGCACCGAATCGGCCGACTCCGAGCGCCCAGCCCACGCCGGTGGCGCGCGCTGCTGTTGGATAGAGCGTCGCCGAGAGCGCGTTCAACGCCACCTGTCCGCCGTTGATGCCATTGCCGGTGATGAGGATGAGGACGATCAACAAGCCCGGCTCGGTCACGTGCGTGCCGAGTATGGCCAGCGCACCCGCAGTCAGTGTGTAGCTGACAGCCAGAACGAGGAAGGGACCCCAGCGTTGCATCAGCCACGCCAGCCCGAATCCGCCGACCACGCCACCGATCTGGAACATGGCGGCAATCCGCAGCGCCTGCGGCAGTGGCAGGCCACCCTCGTTAAGGAGTGTCGAGAGCCACGTCGACATGAGGTAGAGCAGGCCCAGGTTGAGAAAGAACACCAGCCACAGCAACAGGGTGGACGGCGCCAGGCGGGGCGTCAGGAGTTGCGCCACCGACAGCTTGGTGGCCGCTGTCTGCTCCGGAAGGGTGTACGTGTTCCCCGGCTCATACTTGTGAGCCCGGTTGAGGCGCTCGAGCAGCCGGCCGATCTTTTCGGGATCACGGCCGCGTGCAGCGAGAAACCGCAGTGACTCCGGCATGGCAAACAGAGGCAGCCATGCGAGCAGCGCGACACAACCGGCCACGACGAAGAGGGCGCGCCAACCACCGATATCCAGGATGGGTGGTGCAATGAGTCCCGACGTTGCCGATCCGAGTGAGATCCCGCAGGCCAGTAGTGCTACGAGCGCCGTGCGGCTTTTGACGGGAGCGTACTCGGCGCCCATGGCGAGCGCATTCGGAAGGCTGGCGCCGAGGCCGATGCCGGTGAGCAGGCGCCAGGTGAAAAGCTCATTCGGTGTATGCGAAGTCGACGCCATGAGAGTCGACGCGCCGAGCAGTGCGAACGAGGTCAACAGGACGGCACGGCGCCCGAAATAGTCACCGAGCGGACTGACGATCAACGCGGACGCCGCGATGCCAATGACCGCGGCCGTCACGATCCAGCGCAACTCCCCCGGATTGACGTGCCACGCCGCCGCGACACTGGGGGTCGCGGAGGCCATTACGGCGACGTCATAGCCATCGAGGAACGCGGCGAGGGCGCACAGAATCAGCACTCGCCAGTGCAACGGACTGAGCCGGGACCCGTCCATGAGCTCCTCGATATTGAATACCATGGGCTGGTTTTCCCCTCTAAATCAATGCTGCGGTGCAGAATGAGATCCTGGCGGGTGCGAATTATTCACGATTCCAGTACCTGCCGGGCCCCCAGTTCTTGACAAATCCATCTTTCGGCGCAAGATAGTTGCCCAGGCAGTAGTCGTGCAGGCAGTAATTTAACCGTTGCCAGGATTCGCAAGCAACCGTCATGACCCGAACAGTCGAAAAAACCCAAGTGTCTCCAGGGGAGGCGGGACTGATCCCAGACGACAACATGTCGGTTGGCCACCTGATCGCGCGCGCCCGCTCGGCGCTTCTCACGGGGCTCGACGGTGAGTTGGAGCGCTTCGGCCTGACCGGCGCGCAGTTTGCCGTACTCAAGAACGTCGCGGACGGCGTGGCTATTACGGCAGCCGATCTGTGCCGCACCATGCACTACGACACCGGTTCGATGACTCGCATGCTCGACCGGCTGGAAGAGAAGTCGGTGCTGCGCCGCGAGCGCTGCACCGAGGACCGCAGGGTCGTCTACCTGCGGATCACAGATTCCGGCAACGAGCTGCTGCCGCAGTTGCGGACCTCCGCGGTTCGCGTGATCGCGCGTCACCTGGACGGATTCACGCCGGCGGAGGTCGACACTCTCAAACAGTTTCTCGAGCGGATGATCGAGAACGGACAACCGGAGCGCAGCGGAGGGAATCCCGAGAAGCGCCAATGGCGCGACGCGGGACAGCAATCGGAGAAGTCATGAAACATAGTTCCTGGCGCTGCGTGCCTTCGGGCCTGGGCGCGCTGTTGCTTACGGCCCTGGCGGGATGTGTGTCCCGCGGCGACTGGCACGCGACGCCGGCCATCGCGCCACAGAACCTGATCGCGAAGCGGACGCTCGCCGACGCAACGGTCGCTCCCGAAGCGTGGCCAACCGACACCTGGTGGACCAGCTACGGTGACTCGCAGCTCGACACATTGATCGACGAGTCTTTCATGGGCAGCCCGACGCTCGAGATCGCCCAGGCCCGCCTGCGCGCGGCGCAGTCACAAGCGACGCGAGCCAAGGCCGCCCGTCTGCCGGCGACGAGCGTCGACGCCGAGATCACGAAGCAGCGCTATCCGGAGCACGGACTCATTCCGCCGCCGTTTGCCGGCAGCTATGTGACCAGCGGGCAGCTTGCCCTCGATTTCAGCTACGACATCGATTTCTGGGGACGTAACCGGGAAGCGTTGGCCTCCGCGCGCGCCAATGTACAGGCGGCGGAAGCTGACAAGGCTGCCGCTCGTCTGGCCCTGGCGGTCGCGGTGACCCGCGCCTACTTCCAACTCGACCTGTATTACGCCTTCCTCGATGTGGCGCAGGCCAACCTCGAGCAACAGAACTCGATTCTCGATCTCACCCGGCAGCGGGTGGCCGCCGGGCTCGAGAACAACGCACGGGTGAAGCAGTCGGAAGCCCAGGTCGCTCTCGTTCGGGCCAGCGTCGATTTCACTCAGGCCGGTATCGAGACCGCGCGCAATGCTCTCGCGGCGCTCGTCGGTGTCGGTCCGGATCGCGGGCTCGATCTGCAGCGGCCGCATTTGTCGGCTCCCGCCAGCATCACGTTGCCGTCGGCACTGCCGGTGGACCTCCTGGGTCGCCGGCCGGACGTGGAGGCGGCTCGGTGGCGTGTCGAAGCGGCCGCGCGGGGCGTGGCTGCCAGTGAGGCGGCGTTTTATCCGAATGTGAACCTGGTGGCGTTCGTGGGCCTGCAAGCAGTCGGTCTTTCAAAACTGTTCGACGCTTCGGACACGATCGTCGGCGGTGGTCCGGCGCTCAGTCTACCGGTGTTCAACCGCGGCGCCCTGCGAGGTGCCCTGGAGGCTCAACAAGCCCAGTACGACCTGGCCGTGGGTCAATACAACCAGAGTCTGATCGATTCGATTCACGACGTCGCCGATGTGATGTCGAACTGGAACGCCAATGAGAAGGAGACCGCGGATGCGCGTGCCGCGCTCGACTCCGCGCAGCACTCATACGATCTGACCCGCGAGCGTTACACAGCCGGGTTGGATAATTATCTGAGCGTGTTGTCGGCTGAGAACCAGGTGTTCACCGCCCAGGCGCTGCTGGCGCAGTTGCAGTCGCGCCGGCTCACGGTAAGCACCGATCTCATTCGGGCGCTGGGCGGCGGCTATGCGCCTCCTACGGCGCTCGCGATCCCGCAGTCCCCGAAATAAAGAGCGCGATCCCATGGATGCAACGGTCACCTCTGCGCGGGCTGGTGTAATGCAGCAGCGCCGTACGCGCTGGCTGCTGATCGTGACGTCAGCTTTCGTGGTCCTCGGCGCTGTCGCCGCTGCCTATTGGTTACTGTATGCGAGTCACTACGAGCAGACCGATGACGCCTATGTGGCCGGGGACCTGGTCAATGTGAGCTCGCAGGTGAGCGGCACGGTGGTCTCGATCGGCGCGGACGAGACGGATTTCGTGCAGATGGGGCAGGAGCTCATCAGGCTCGATGACACCGACGCACGAATTGCACTGACCGAGGCGGAGAACCAACTCGCCAAGGTAGTGCGCCAGGTCCGCACGGTCTTCACCAGTCGCGATGAGCTGAGTGCGGTTCTCGCGCAGCGTCGCGCAGATCTCAGTCGCGCGCGGACGGACCTCGAGCGACGTAAGAGCCTCGGGAAGTCGGGAGCCGTGTCCGCGGAGGAAATTTCCCACGCGCAGGACGCGTTCAACGCCGCTCAGCAGGCGTTGATTGCCGCGGAGAAGAGCCTTGCGGGTGGCACGGCGCTTCTGGGCAGGACAGGCGTATCTGACAATCCGGACGTCCAGGCGGCGGCAACCGCGGTACAGCGCGCCTGGCTGGCATTGCGACGCACGCGCATCCATGCCCCGGTTTCGGGATATATCGCCCGGCGCCCGGCGCAGCTTGGCGAGCGCACCTCCTCTGGGAATCCACTGTTGTCCATCGTGCCGCTCGAGCGGCTGCGCGTCGAAGCCAACTTCAAGGAAGTGCAGTTGAGTCGCATGCGGATCGGTCAGCCGGTCACGATCGAGGCGGACCTGTATGGTGGCCGGGTGGAGTACCGGGGCACCGTCGCGGGCCTCGGGTTGGGCACCGGCGCGGCCTTCGCGCTGTTACCGGCGCAGAACGCGACAGGCAACTGGATCAAAGTCGTACAACGGGTGCCGGTGCGTGTCGAGCTCGACCCCAAGGACCTCGCGGCGCATCCGCTGCGGATTGGTCTTTCGACGCGCGCCTCCGTCGATATACGTAACGATTCGGGCCCGCAGCTGGCGGTGGTGCCGCGCAAGGAACCTGTATTGAGTACGGACATCTATCAGATAGACATGGCCGAGGTCACCGCGCGGATCGCACAGATCATCGCCGACAACGCGCCGCCGGAGGCCGTACACTCCGCGCCGAAAGTCGGTGCGTCCGGGGCTTCGGTACGTGGCACGCGGTTGTCGGCCAACTAGTGGGCACAGTCTCGTCTCTCGTGTGAGACAAACAGGTTGCGGTTCAATGCCGCAGTCCACAACTGCAGAAAAAAGCCGTTTCCAGCGTTGCCCCGACGTGTTGTAGTGTTTGTGGCGTCTGTCGGTCGCGACAGCACGCACTGTTGAAAATCAACGGCTTGCCAGGAACGATGGCTTTGCGTCCGCGTGCTGCGACAATTCGTTGCAGTTGGATCTGACAGCGGCCCACGCAGGCGCCGCGCAATTCTTCACCTTTTCAACCACTTGGCTAACACAGCCTGTACGGGCATGCACCCGGGGCATGCCCTTTGCTTTGACTGGCCCGCCTGATTCGTAAGCGTTACGTCACGGCGTTCATTCACGGACGACGGGAAAAGGGGAGTTATGACTAAGTTGTCTGGAACAATTTTGGTCGGCGAATGCCGGCCCGAAGGGCGAGGCGCACGGATGGGGCTCCGCAAATCGCACGTCCCGACGGCCGCGGCCGCGGTCCTTCTGACATTGTTGACTTGGAGCGCGGGAACGGCCGCCGCCGGCGCCGCCGCCAAGGATCCCGGCGTGAGACCCACGAGCGCCACGGATACCGCCGGCAACCCGGTGCCGGGACTGACACCGGATCAGAATACTTTGTTCATCGAGGGCCAGGAGAACTTCAAGGAGCTCGAGGCGCTCGGCGATGGCCTGGGGCCGCGCTTCAATCTCGATAGTTGCGTGGGTTGCCACTCCTTTCCGACACACGGCGGCTCCTCGCCGGCGGTGAATCCGCAGGTCGCCCTGGCAACCGCGATGGGCGCAAAGAACGTCGTTCCGGCATTCCTCTCGACCAACGGTCCGATCCGCGAGGTGCGCTTCAAGTTCACCCCCAACGGGCAGCGCGACGGCGGCGTGCATTCGCTGTTCGTCATCAGCGGTCGCGTGGATGACACCGGGGATGCCACGGGCTGCACGGCCGTGCAGGAGAACTTCAATCAGCAGTTCCAGCGCGGCAACCTGTCTTTCCGCATTCCCACGCCGACCTACGGCCTGGGGCTCGTCGAGAACATTCCCGACACGACCCTCACTGCCAACCTGGCGACGAATGCCGGCCAGAAGGCGGCCCTCGGCATTTCCGGGCACCTGAACACGAACGACAACGACGGCCGCATCAGTCGTTACGGCTGGAAAGCGCAGAACGTCTCGCTGCTGCTGTTCTCCGGTGAGGCGTACAACGTCGAGGAGGGCATCACCAACGAGCTGTTCCAGACCGAGCGTGATCTCAACACGACCTGCCAGTTCGATACCGTACCGAACGACATCACCGGCAAGCACTCGCCCGTGGCGGTGGACAATATCAACAGCGATATCATCAACTTCGCGAATTACATGCGCTACCTCGGAGCGCCGACTCCCTCGCCGACAACACCCGGCGGCGCGACTTCGATCACCAACGGTAGCAAGACGTTCGCCAGCATCGGCTGTGCGCTGTGCCACACCCCCGCTCTGAAGACCTCCAATACGACAGTCGCCGCGCTCGCCAACCAGACCGCCGCGCTGTACTCCGACCTGGCCCTGCACCGCATGGGTCCGGGGCTTGCGGATAACATCCAGCAGGGCGCGGCCGCGGGCGACGAGTTCCGGACCGCGCCGCTGTGGGGACTGGGCCAGCGCGTCTACTTCCTGCACGACGGCCGGACCAACGACCTGGTGGCGGCGATCCAGGCGCATGCCAGCGGTGGTTGGGGGCGTAACGGCGGCGCACCCTCGGAGGCCAACCGCGTAATCTCGAATTACAACAATCTCAATGCTTCGCAGCAGCAGGACCTGCTGAACTTCCTGCGGTCCCTGTAAGAGACCAAGGCGGGCGCCGTGCACGCGGCGCCCGCCGCTCTCACTCGATCTTGACGTAGTTCAGTGGCAGGGCGGTGGTGTGCTTGATGGTCTCGAGGGCGAAGCTCGCACTCACATCGAGAAACTCCACCGTCGAGATGAGCCTCTTGTAGACGACATCGTAGGCGTCAATGTCCGGCACGACGATGCGCATGAGGTAGTCGACATCGCCGCTCATCCGGTGGATCTCCGTGACCTCCGGAATGTCACGCACGGCGGCCACGAACTTCTCGAACCACGCCTCGTTGTGCTTCGCCGTCTTGAGCATTACGAAGACGGTCGTGCCGACATTCAGGGCGCGGGCATCCAGTAGCGCCACGGTCTTCTTGACCACCCCGGCCTCCTGGAGCTTTTTGATCCGTCGCCAGCAAGGTGCCTTGGAGAGACCGACGCGGTCGGCGATCTCGGCGGCGGTCAGCCCGGCATTGTGCTGGAGCAGATCCAAAATTCTGCGGTCGAGCTTATCCACGAAACTCTGTGCCCGGAAAGACCAGTACTACGCAACATTGTTTCGCAAATGCTCCCGTTTTGCCAAGTCTTCGCAACCGGGTAGCGCGGTTCCGATAGTACTATTGGTTATATGGATATGCACAGACTGTTCACCGAGCACCCCGCATCTGTAGGCGAAACCTACGGGGAGCACCTGGTGCATGCCTCCTGCTTCGGGGGCCGGATGGTCCTTGCCGGGCTTGCGTGCATGCTGCACGCCCTGCTGCCGTTCCTGTGCGTGCGCACCGGCAGCCAGGCCATCGAGGAGCTCAACGCGAAGATGCTCGCTAGGCGGCGCCATCCGCCGGCGAGTGAATTACATAGCCCCCCGACTTATCGTCGCGCTCGAGCCCGATGAGCCGCCGCTCCGCGGCCTCTTCCAAGAGCTTGTTGAAAGAGCGGAATCCGTAATAAGACTCGTTGAACCCGGGGCTGCGGCGCTTCAACGTCTGTTTCACCATCGAGCCCCAGATCTTGTCCTCGGCGCCGCGCTCGGCGAGTAGCGCCTCGATCGTGGCCAGGACCATGTCGAAGGCCTCGTGTTTCTTGTCCTCTTCCTTGTGGTGCGCGGCGGATGCCGGGGTCGCGGCGGCGGTGTGCTGCGCGGGGGCGCGCTTGCGCGGGGTGCGACGGGCTTTCTGCTGCTCCCGCACCAGGTCGTCGTAGTAGATGAATTCGTCGCAGTTCGCGATCAACAGGTCGGAGGTGGAGTTCTTCACCCCGACGCCGATCACGCCTTTGTTATTTTCGCGGAGCTTGCTCACCAGCGGCGAGAAGTCCGAGTCGCCACTGATGATGACGAACGTGTCGACGTGTGTCTTGGTGTAGCAGAGGTCGAGCGCGTCGACGACCATGCGGATGTCGGCGGAATTCTTGCCCGACAGTTTGACGTGTGGGATCTCGATGAGCTCAAAACCGGCCTGGTGCATGCCGGCCTTGAACTCCTTGTAGCGTTCCCAATCGCAATACGCCTTCTTCACCACGATCGAGCCCTTCAAGAGGAGCCGCTCGAGCACCTTCGTGATGTCGAATTGCGCGTAGCGCGCGTCACGCACTCCGAGCGCAATGTTCTCGAAATCGCAGAACAATGCGAGGTTGGTCGTTTCCGTGCCTGTTGGCATGACGATATCCGTGACTGGTGATGACAGCCACGGAGTCTGACAGGAGTCGGTCGGTCCTGGGAGGTCCACCCCCTCAGGACTCCTCGGTCTTGGGCTCCGCCGGCTTCGGCGGAGGAAAAGCCGCCCGCTCGAGGTGCCGGATGGCCAGCTCGGCCTGGTGGTCGTCACACAACTTCTTGCGGCGCAGGGCCAGCAGGGCGGAGCCCACGTGCTCGGCCATGGCGCTGACGATGACCGTCTGGTCGTAGCGGCTCGAGAGCTCGGGCAGCAGCGCATCCAGGTCGCGCATACAGGCGCAAATACTCTGCTCGAAAGCGGCCTGGTCGGCCGCGCCGGCGTCATCACTCATTGGTTAGGACTCCTTCTGTGGTATATAACCCGTGGACCAAAAGCCACAGGGACAGGAATCATCCTGAGCACGCGCGAGCGGACTCCATCTCGACATGCGTGCAGAACAGATCTCGACCGTTTTCGGACAAGTGTTGCGCGAACAGCGCCTATCGCGACAGCTCTCGCAAGAGGAGCTGGCGCTCGCCGCTGACGTGGATCGCACCTTTGTCAGCCAGATGGAGCGCGGCATCCGCCAGCCCACCATCACCACGCTCATGAAGCTCGCCGGCGCGCTGAACATTCAGCCGTCCACACTCATCGTCCGGATGGAAAAACTGTTGCGTTGAGTGTGCGATAGGCGCACTGCATCAATCCACGCTGCTGCGCCGCAAGATCTCCACCACGGTGAGCGTGATTTGCGAACTGGGTCACGCGGGTCGTGTGCGCTGCCCGTGGCGTATGCCGAAATCGTTCGTGGGAGACTGAGCTCTCTTTAAGATCAGTGCCGCTCGGGGCGGATGTCGATTGCGCAAGCCGATTCTCCTGATCGCTTCCGTGGCTGCGGTGGCTCTCGTGGCGGGTGTTTTCTACACCGCCCGTACGGCCCTGAGTCACAGTTTCGCGCGCATCGAGGCCGATGAGGCACGCCAGAGTATCGAGCGCGTCCGCCAGGCGCTGCAGGCGGATCTGCGCCAGCTCGATGTCGCGGCTGAGGATTACGCCCTCTGGGACGACTTCTACGACTACGTGAAGGCCGGGGCCGATCCGGTTCTTCTCGATCACTACTTCTCGCGACGCGGTCTCGACAACATCCACGTCAACGTCGTGTGGGTCGTCGATGATGCGGGTCGCACCGTCGTGCAGCTCTCCACTGAGGCGTCTCCGGGCGACATGCGGCCTGTCAGCCCGCAGACGTTGCAGAGCCTGCAGAGTTATACCTCCCTGATACGCATACCGGCGGACCATAAGCCGCGCTCCGCGCAACTCGTGCGGATGCCTGGAGGCGCCATGGCGGTATCGGTGCGTCCTGTCTCGCGCGACTTGCAGCCGGCGGTGAGTACCGGCACGCTGGTGTTTGGGCGGTACATCGACAACGCTCTCATCGAGCGGTTGCGCCAGACCAGCCAGTCCCCCGTCCGTGCCACTTTACTCGACGAGCAGGGCAAGCCCATGCTCAGCGCGCCCGCCGCGGTGGGTGCATGGCTCGCGAGGCTCGATCACGCCTCTGACATCCTCGTGCAGACGGGAGATGCCACAACTCTTGCCAGTCACGAGTTGGTCCGCGATGCCGCGGGACGACCGTTGATGGTGTTGTCGACCACGGTCTCGCGGGAAGCGTTGCAGATCGCCAAGCGGACCATCACCTGGGTGGTGGCCGCGCTGCTGGTCGGCTTCACCCTGGTGGTCGTCCTGTTGGTTTCGTTGCTGAACCGCAGCTGGCGCAATCGCGCCGCGGCCCAGCGACAGTGGCTCGATCACCAGCGCAAGATCTCGCGGCTCGTGCGTCGTGATGCGCTGACCGGCTTGCCGAACAGGGTATATCTGCAGAAAAAGCTGCCGCGGCTGTTGGCGCGCGCCGCGCGCGAGCGTACGCGTCTGGCCCTGTTGAATCTCGATCTCGATCATTTCAAGAACGTCAACGACTCGCTCGGCCATGGTATCGGCGACAAGTTGCTGACGGCGGTGGCCGAGCGACTGCGCTCCGCAACGGCTCCCCAGGACATCGTGGTGCGCACCGGCGGTGACGAGTTCGTGGTGGTGGCGACGATGTTGCCGGATTCGGCGGTCGTCGATTCCATTGCCGAGCGCGTACACACGGCACTGAATGAGCCATTGGAGATCGATGGGGTCACTCTTACGGTGGCGCCAAGTATCGGCATCAGCGTGTACCCGGAAGACGGCTCCGACCCGGAGCAATTACTCAAGCACGCCGACATCGCGTTGCACTCGGCGAAAGATCGAGGTCGCGGCAACCACCAGTTCTACACTCCGGAGATGAATGCGCGCTTGCGCGAGCGCGTCGAGTTGGAGAGAGCGTTGCACCAGGCGCTCGACAACGACGAGCTGACCGTCGAATATCAACCTTGCTTCGACCTGCAGTCGTTGCGCACCGTGAGCCTCGAGGCGCTCGTGCGCTGGCGCACCGCCTCGGGCAGCTATATCCCGCCCTCGCGGTTCATTCCCATTGCCGAGCAGAGCAATCTCATTCTCGACATCGGCGATTACGTGCTCCGCAAAGTGTGCGAGCAATTGAGTGAGTGGCAGCGTGACCGCGTCCCACTCGTGCCGATTTCCGTCAACATTTCGGTACGGCAGTTCGAGACCACGCCACTGGCGAGCCGCGTCGCGGCGCTGGCGCAGGAGCTGGGTATCGATGCGAGCCTGGTGCATTTCGAGATCACCGAGAGCGCGGCGATGCAGAACTCGCAACAGCAGTTGGGTGCTCTGCAGGCCCTGCGCAACCTGGGCTCGCGTATTCTCATCGACGACTTCGGTACCGGCTATTCGAGCCTCAGCTACCTGAAGCACCTGCCCATCGATTCGCTGAAAATCGATCGGGCTTTCGTCCGTGACATGGTGGCCGATGGCAACGACGCGGCCATCGTGAGAGCCATTGTCGGGGTGGCCAAGAGCCTGGGCCTGATGCTGGTGGCGGAGGGGATCGAGTCCGAGGCGCAGCTCGAGTGCCTCCGCAAGCTCGGCTGCGAGTGTGGCCAAGGGTTCCTCGTGAGTCCACCGCTGTGCGCCGAGGCCTGCCGCGAGCTGCTGTGGCAGCTGCGCGGCTCACGGGTGCCGACGGTGGAAGTGCCCAAGCTGCGGCTGCTGAACCCTCCTGTGCTAGGCTAGGGTGCCGGAAGCGGCGCGAGGGGCGCAACGAGCATGGTCGACAAAACAAAAACAGAGGTGTCCCGTGAGGACGCCGAAGAGGCGGTGCGCACCCTGTTGCGTTGGGCCGGCGACGATCCGGCTCGCGAGGGACTGCTGGAGACGCCCAAGCGCGTCGTCAAAGCCTACAAAGATTGGTTCTCCGGCTATGAGAGCGACCCCGCCGACTACCTGCGTCGCACCTTCGAGGAGGTGGGCGGCTACGACGAAATGGTGGTGTTGCGCGATATCTCGTTCGAGTCGCATTGCGAGCATCACATGGCGCCCATCATCGGCCGGGTGCACATCGGTTATCTGCCCACCAACAAGGTGGTCGGCATCAGCAAGCTCGCGCGTGTCGTCGACGGTTACGCACGCCGTTTCCAGGTGCAGGAAAAGCTGACAGCGCAGATCGCAAACTGCATCACCGAGGTTCTCAAGCCCCGCGGCTGCGGCGTCGTGATCGACGCCGTGCACCAGTGCATGACGACCCGAGGCGTGCACAAGCGGGGCGTGTCGATGATCACGAGCCGCATGACCGGCACGTTTCGCGAGGACGCACGCACCCGCGCCGAGTTCCTGCAATTCATCGGCATTCAGGGCGTCAGGGGCCAGGTCGGACCGTAGTTTGAAACGCTGGATCCGGGCATCCTGCCCGGCCCAGCGTGGCATCGAGCAAAAAGCGTGGTTTTTTCTCGATGCTCGCCACCTGCGGCGGCGGGGCACATCCCTGTGCCCTGTAGCCGGCGCCAGCCGCCTGCTAGTCGTTCGGCCTCTCGACCTTCTTGAAGTCGCCCGGTATGTCGAACACCGCGGAGCTGACACTGTCGGTCGAGACCGAAAGCAACTCCGAGCTCATGGTGATGACCGGCACCAGGCCGTTGGGCAGAACGTTCGGTGCCGCCGGCTGGCCCTGCTGAGCGGCCGCATCGCCCGACGAATCGTTCTTCTTGCGGTTGAACAGCCCACCCAGTTTGCCCGCCACCGCTCCGGCGAGCCCACCGCCGCTGCCCGAGTCGTCACTGTCGGAGCTCTGTTGTTGCTTTGACTGCGCGTTCTTGCACTGCGCGCCGCCGAAGGCGAACGAGAAGCTCATCTTGACCGGGTAGCCCTTGACATCCTTCATCTTGCCGGCGATCTCGGTCCAGATTCCGGAGTAGCGGCCGAACATCGACTGCGCGCGCTGGTTGATGTCGCCGCCGCCGAAGGGGCCGCCGCGACCGGAGCTCAGGTCGAGTCCCATCTTCTGCGCGTAGGCGCGGTGGAATTTCTCTTCCTCCTCGCGCGCGGTGAAGTTGGGCGCGAGCCATTCATCGAGCGCCAGGGCGACCTCGCAGATCGCGCCCGTTTCCTTGTCCTTGCAGGGCTGCGAGGCCACGATGGTGAGGCGCTCGGCCTGGAAGCCGGCGACCGTCGTCTTCTCGCCCGTGCGCTTCACGTCGGCCTTGGGCTCGAGCCACTCGCACTTGGAGTCGTCCATGGGCTTCTGGTTCTCCCGGGCCCGATCCTGGGCCTCCTGGCTCTTGTCCATGGCCTTCTGCAGGCGGGCCTTCAGCTCCTCGAAGGTGGTCTCGGTGTACTGCTTGCGCGTCAGGTCCAGGCGGTCGATCTTGTCCTGATCGAGGCTGACGATTTCGGCGGTCGGGCCCACGGCACGGTGCGCGAGCATGCGCACGATGCGTGATTGGAGCTGGATATCGCTATCGGTGCGGGAGCGCTGCCCGGAGATGACCGTCTTGGTCGTTCCCGACATGTTGCCGGCGCTCATCAGGCCGGCGCCCTCGACGGAGATCTTCTGTTGTACCGTCACGTCCGCAAGCGCCACGCTCGCGACGAAGGTCAACGTAAAGGCGCCAGCCGCCCCGGCGACGATCCGCAGCTTTCCGGCCATATGGCCTCCCCTCGGGAGCCTGCCTAACCAATGCTCGCCTACTGCGGCCGCCCCCCAGCGGCATCTTTCGGCGATCGTTCCTCTTACATAGTACCCGGGCTACGCCCGGAAACGATCGCCCCTAGTCTTCATTAAGACTAGGCTGCTCGCTGGGGGTCGCCCTCGCTACGGCGACCATTGGTCAGCCAGGCTCCAATTGTTGTGTGTTGGGAGGCCATCGTAGCATCGGCGGCGTTCAGGCTGTTAGGGCAGCCGCGCCCTGGCGGGATTCCCGTTTACGATCGGTTTCCTTGAGGTAACGCTTCCGTATACGGATCGACACCGGTGTTACCTCCACGAGCTCGTCCTCGGCGATGAACTCCACCGCGTATTCCAGCGTGAGCTGGATCGGCGGGGTCAGGAGGATCGCGTCATCCTTGCCCGCGGCGCGGATGTTCGTGAGTTTCTTGGTCTTGATCGGGTTCACGACCAGGTCGTTCTCACGGCTGTGGATGCCGATGATCATGCCCTCGTAGAGCTTCTCGCCGGGGCTCACGAACATGCGGCCGCGCTCCTGGAGGTTGAAGAGGGCGTAGGCCACCGCTTCACCGTTCTCGTTGCTCACGAGCACGCCATTGTGGCGGTCGGGAATCTCGCCCTTGACGGTCGCGAAGCCGTCAAAAATGTGACTCATGAGGCCGGTGCCGCGGGTGAGTGTCATGAATTCGCCCTGGAATCCGATGAGTCCACGGGCGGGCACGCGGTATTCCAGGCGCGCGCGGCCGTTGCCGATCGCCATGTCGCTGAGCTCCGCGCGGCGCGTGCCCAGAGCCTCCATGACGGCGCCCTGGTGTCCCTCGTCGATGTCGACTGTCAGGGCCTCGTAGGGCTCGTGGACTTCGCCGTCCACGATCTTAGTCAGCACTTGGGGACGGGAGACGGCGAGCTCGTAGCCCTCGCGGCGCATGTTCTCGATGAGAATGGTCAGATGCAACTCACCGCGGCCGGAGACTCGCATGACATCGGGCTCGTCCGTGTCCTCGACGCGCAGGGCGACGTTGCTCTGCAGTTCCCGCTGCAGGCGCTCGCGCAACTGGCGGCTGGTCACGTACTTGCCTTCGCGGCCCGCGAGTGGCGAGGTGTTGACCTGGAAATTCATGGCCAGTGTCGGCTCGTCGACGCGGATCGGCGGCAGGCCTTCGGCCGCTTCCGGATCACACACCGTCACACCGATGTTCACCTCTTCGATACCGGTGATCGCGACGATGTCGCCGGCCGAGGCCTCCTCGACCGGGGCGCGCGCCAGGCCGGTGAACGTCAGTACTTGCCCGATCTTGGCAAGACCGCGATCCTCGGCACCGTAGCGCAGGGCAACCTGTTGTCCAGGGCGGATGGAGCCGCGCCGGATCCGGCCGATGCCGATGCGGCCGACATACGAGTTGTAGTCGAGCGTGGAGATCTGCAGCTGCAGCGGCTTGTCCGCCTGCGCGGCCGGTGGCGGCACATGGGCCAACACAGCCTCGAACAACGCCGACATGTCCGGGCGTCGCTCGGTATGGTCGGTGCTCGCCCAGCCTTGCAGGGCCGAGGCATAAATCACCGGGAAATCGAGCTGCTCGTCGCTTGCGCCCAGCTTGTCGAAGAGCTCGAACGTCTGGTCGATGACCCAGCCCGGGCGCGCGCCGGGACGATCGATCTTGTTGACGACCACAATGGCCTTCAGGCCCAGTGCCAGCGCCTTGCGCGTGACGAAGCGCGTCTGCGGCATGGGGCCTTCGACCGCATCCACCAGCAGGAGCACGCCGTCGACCATCGACAGCACGCGCTCGACCTCGCCGCCGAAGTCGGCGTGCCCGGGGGTGTCGACGATGTTGATTCGGGTACCGCCGTACTCGATGGCGCAGTTCTTCGCCAGGATGGTGATACCGCGCTCTTTCTCGATGTCGTTCGAGTCCATGATGCGCTCGCCCATTTTCTCGTGGGCGGCGAAGGTCCCGGACTGCTTCAGGAGGCAGTCGACGAGAGTGGTCTTACCATGGTCGACGTGCGCGATGATGGCGATGTTGCGTATGGGGCGGTTCATAGTGGGTTCTGATCGGCGCGCAGCGCCGCTATATGTAGCGGGTCGCTTCGACCCGCAGGAAAGGTTGGCCGTAGGCCATGAAAAGGCCCGGAAGGGTAGCAGATATGGGTGGCTACTGCCCGACTTTAAAGGGGATATAAGTCACTGATTTGACAGCGGAACGGCGCGCACCACCCGAGGGCGCGGCGCCCATCGCGCCCGGGCTGCCGGCCTAGGCACCGCTCTCGCGTGACAAGCCGATCCGCAACGCCGACGTCGCGAGCCGCACCTCGATGAAAAACGCCACGAATGCACCCGTGAGCAGCAGCATCGCTCCCACGAACAGCAGCGCGATCGTCAGTGCGAGTCCCGCCTCGAAGAAGGCATTGGCGAACAGGGTCACGACCACGAGCGCCACCATGACCGCCGAGACGACGCAGAGCGAGATAGCCGCGTTCAAGTAACGCGCGCGCTTCGCGAGCACTTTCAGATCGGAGTGCAGGTGACCCGGATCGCCTGTGTGGTTCTCCAGGCTGGCTTCGATGTGGCGCGCTCGATCAACCGCGCGCGCCAAACGGTTCGTCAACACGCCGAGCGTCGCTGCAACGCCGGACAGCAGGAAGACCGGCGCCACGGATGTCTGGATCAGGTGGGCAATGTCCATACTTCCAAGCAAGTTTCGCTACCGGAGGTCAGGAGCCTGTCTGAGTAATGCTCGCCGTCACGAGGGCGACCCTGGCGAGGCTACGCGCCCCGGCAGATTTTCTGCGATCGTTTCGCGCGCATAGCGGGGCCAACGTAAGACAAAGAATCGTAAGCGAAAGGATCGCAAAAAAGATGCCGCCAGGGGCGGCCGCAGTAGGCGCAGCATTACTCAGACAGGCTCCCAGGGGCGAACGGATCGCGCAACATCGCTATCATGCCATCTCTATGCGCTCCCTTTCGAGACGTCCCACGGCCCGGCAGACCCATGGGCCAGATCGCTTGCTCCTCGAAACCTGTCGCGCGCGCTCCATCGAGCTGCTGCGACGTAACCTGTCGCCGGGCGGCATTCTGGCGGCGACACCCGGCAAGCGCGCCGATCTGCGCGGCTACACGGCGATCTTCGGGCGCGACGCGGCGGTGTGTGCCTTGGGCATGGCGCTCTCGGGTGACAAGGTCCTGGAGGAAGAGGCGGCAACCGGCCTGCACACGCTCGCCGCGCACCAGGCAGCCAACGGGCAGATTCCGAAGTTTGTCGACCTCCAGCGCAGCGAGGCGGATTTCTGGTATCTCGGTTGTATCGATTCCACGTTGTGGTGGCTCATCGCGCTCGCGTTTCTCGACTCGCGCCGCGTCCCGACGGCGCGTGCCACAACGTACGCCAAGCGTTATGCGCGCCACATCAGGCTCGCTATCCAGTGGCTGCTGGCGCAGGAGCACCAGCGCTTCTTCCTGTTGCAACAGAACGAAGCGAGCGACTGGGCGGACATCATGCCGCGTTCGGGGTTCGTGCTCTACACGAACACACTCTGGTACTTCGTAAAGCGGCTGTACGGGCTCGAGCATGCGGTGGAGACGCAGCAGAATTTCAACGGCCTGTTCCATCCGTTCTCGGCCGGCCTCGCCGAGTATCGCCGCGCGCGCCTGTTGAACGACTACGTGTTACGAGCCGCGCGTCAGCGTGACTTGTATCTGAGTTTCGTCAACTTCGCGTTCTTCGGTGAGGAGGGTGATGTTTTCGGCAACGTGCTGGCGGTCCTTCTCGGCCTGGCGGATGCCCACGGGAGCCGCCGGACACTCGACGCGCTTACGCGCTCACGTGCGCACGACCCCTACCCGGTGCGCGCAGTGACTCGTCCGATCAAACGGGCCAGCACGTTGTGGCGGCCCTACATGGCGCGCCATCGCCAGAATCTCGCCTGGCAATATCACAACGGCGGGATCTGGCCGATGGTAGGCGGTTTCTGGATCGCCGCGCTCGTTGCCTGCGGCCGTCGCAGCCAGGCGAGCGAGGAGCTTCTGAAGCTCGCGCGCGCCTGCGCGTTGAAAAACTGGGCCTTCACCGAGTGGTTGCACGGCAAAACATACGCGCCGCGCGGTATGCCGGGACAATCGTGGAATGCCGCCGCATTTCTCATGGCCCGGCACGCCGTGGAGCAGGGCCCGGATAGCTTCTTCGACGCGGGACAGAGGTTGGAATTTGAATGAGCGCGCCGCTGATTTGTCCGCAAACGTCGTGTTCCGCTTTAGGAACAAGCACGCGGCGCTCGTAGGGCGGCCACCGCCGTCAACAGTGACGACGATGTCTTGCTAGGGCCGTCGGTTGGCGCGACACTGGTGGTTGTCTGGCAGGAAGACATGTTTCACGGAGGAGCAGATGAAAGTGCCACGGAAAGCAGCCCAGGCCCGGCTGGGGTTCCACTTCCTGCTGTTATTCAGTGCGAGCGGAAAGAGCGTTTTTGGCAGTGACGACGATCGCCGCAAACTCAACGACGTGGTTGCCCAGGTCATCGGTGAGTTGCGTGTGCGTGTACACGCCTGCTGTTGGCTCACCAACGAGATCGAGCTGATTGCGGAGACGGGCCCCGTGGCCCCCGAGCGCCTCATCCGCAAAATCGCGTCGGCCTATACCGCCGCCGTCGGTGGGCGGTTGGGTCGCAACGGCACGTTGTTCTCCGATGCGCACGTCTGTTATGAGCCCGAGACCCAGTCGGATCTCGTGGACGTCGTGCGCTCGATGCATGTGCGCCCAGTGGTGTTGGATCTTGCGGAAGACCATCTGACTTATCCGTGGAGCAGCGCGCGGGCGTACGCCGGGCTCGAGGAATTACCGTGGCTCACGCGGGATACGATAGGTCCCTTGCTGCAACGAAACGCAACAGGCGATTCACCCGCGCTCAAGAGCGAGCCCCGGGCCCAGACGGCTCCCGGCATGATCGCTCACGCCGTCGAAGAGAAGTTGTCGCGCGAGACCGTCGACCGCGCGAAAGTCTGGATGGCGCGCGCCCTGATCGCCTGGATCGTCACGCGAGATAGTGTTGCCAGCATGGACGAGGCGGCGCGGCGGCTGGGTGTCGATGCGACTTCACTGGAACATTCGATGCGCAAGTACCGGGAGGTCGCCCCTGACCTGTTCGAGACGCCGCTGACCGAAGTCATGAACTGGCGGGGCTTCGAGGTCGCATCTCCCAAAGTGCGCAAGGACATCGTCGACATTCTCGCGACGATCAGCGAGTGGCCTCATTAGTCAGTCAGGCTCCCCGCCCCGGTAGGCCCGGTCAGCCGGATGACGGGCGCGCCCGAGTCATCCTGGGACGCCACCGCCTCGATGCCGAACACGCGCTCGAGAGCGGCAACGAACGCCTTCGGGTCGGTGGCGGCAAACGAGCCACCCACGCGCAAGGTGGCGAGCGCGGGGTCGGCCAGCACGAACTTGCGGCTGTTGTAGCGGTTGAATTCCGCGATGGCGTCGGTGAGTGCGGTCTCGTTCAGCCAGATCTGGCCCCGGGTCCAGGCGAGCCGGTGATCGATGTCAGTCGGATCGAGGCGGCCGATCGCCGCATCCCCCGTCGCGTCGATCCTGGCGTCATCACCCTCTGTCAACATCAAACGCAACGCCGAGGAGTGAGGCGTGACCGATACCCTGCCGCGGGAGACGAGGACCTCGATGCCGCCGGACTCGGCCTGCCTCACGGCGAATGACGTACCCAGCGCGCGCACGACCGTCCCTGCCACCGTGACAGAGAACGGCCGTCCCTCTGTGTGAGCCACCGTAAACAACGCCTCGCCGCGAGTGAGCGTGACTTCGCGCAGTTGTCGGCTGAAGTGGACGTGGATTGCGCTGTTGGTGTTGAGTAAGACAGTGCTGCCGTCGGGAAGCAGGGTGCGCTCGAAGCCACCCAGCTCCGTTTGCCGCGTCGCATGATTCAAAGGTGTGCTGTGAAACCACGTTGCCGCCACCATCGTGGCCACGGCGACGGTGGCCGCCAGGGCCAGAAGGCCGATTTTGGGGCGGGACGGTGGCGCGGAGGGCGTGTGCGCGGCTTGCTGCAGGCCGGGGAACGTGGCGAGCACATTCGGATTCGCGGGAACCGCTCCGAGGGGTCTCGCCCGCTGCAGGCAGTCGGCGTGTTGCCAGGCCTTCGCAAGGCGCACATACGCCGCCTGGTTGCGGGTGTCATGGCTCAACCAGGCATGTAATTGCGCCACGGTTGCGGGCGATTCGTCTGCGTCCAGGCGAATCAGCCACTCGGCGGCGAGTGCTTCGGTTTCGGCGGCTTCCAGAGGGCGGTTCAAACGCGGCTCGAGAATTCGGTGGGTCCTGTTGAAGGTGACGTGCCACTGTGAAATTTCCTCTACGGTGGCGCGTTGGCGGCGGGGTGCGTGCGCAAGTGAGACGGTTTGACCCACATCCGCAGGTGCGCGGTTTGACCCCCTTCCCTGCGCTATTGTACGATCGTCCAATAACGTATCCCCCGGGAGTTTCCCCATGAACGCTGCCACCCGCTTGGGAAAGCTCCATTCCACGAGCGACTCCGCTACCGAGGCGGCGCCGGCCGACGAGGACAATCACAGCCTGCCGGCGTGGATTTACCACGATCCGGAATTCTTCGAGCGCGAGCAGGCGGCAATTTTCCGCAAGAGTTGGCAGGTGGTGTGCCACGTCAGCGACGTGCCGCGGCCGGGTGACTTTCATTCCCTCGACTTTCTCGGCGAGTCGCTCGTTGTGTTACGGGGAGATGACAACGAGGTCCGCGGCTTTCATAACGTGTGCCGGCACCGGGCCGCGCGGCTGCTGGATGGCTCCAAGGGGCATTGCGGACGGCGCATCACTTGTCCGTATCACGCCTGGACCTATGCTCTCGACGGGCGCCTGGTCGGAGTTCCCGACCGGGGGGCTTTTCCGACACTGGACACAGCCCGACACGGGCTCGCTCCACTGGAGCTCGAGGTGTTCATGGGCTTCATTTTCGTGCGGCTCGAGCCGGGATTGCCGAGCGTGCGTGAAATGGCCGCGCCGTACGCCGAGGAGCTGGCGCTGTTTCGGATGGAGGACCTCGTGCCCAACGGGCGCGTGACGCTGCGGCCCCGGCCGGTGAACTGGAAGAATGTCGGTGACAACTATTCCGACGGGTTGCACATCACCGTGGCGCATCCCGGACTGACGCGCCTGTTCGGTCGCAGTTATGGAGTCGAGGCGCAGCCCTGGATCGACAAGATGTGGGGCGCGTTGCGCGAGGAGCCGTCGGCCAACTGGTCGGAGCGGCTGTACCAGCGCTATCTTCCTGCAGTCGCTCATTTGCCGTCGCAGCGCCAGCGCCAATGGACCTACTTCAAACTCTGGCCCAACATCGCCTTCGACATCTACCCGGACCAGGTCGACTTCATGCAATTCCTGCCGATCTCGCCCACGGAAACGCTGATCCGCGAGATTGCCTATGTCCATCCCGACTCGCGGCGCGAGATGCGGGTGGCACGCTACCTCAACTGGCGCATCAATCGCCGTGTCAGCATCGAGGACAAGGCCCTCATCGAGCGGGTGCAGACCGGCATGGCCTCGAGCAGCTACACCGTGGGCCCCCTGAGCGAGGGCGAGGTCTCGCTACGCAGCTTCGGGCGACGCATGCGCAGCCTGATTCCGGAAAGCCGCCTGTTACGGGCGCCGGCGCGGGGTTGGAACCGTGGCTAGCACTGCGAGCAGCGATGCTCTGATCATCGGCGGCGGCCACAACGGCCTGGTGTGCGCGGCCTACCTGGCGGCGGCGGGCTTGAAAGTGACCGTTTTGGAGCAGCGTTCCGTGGTGGGCGGCGCGGCCGTGACCGAGGAGTTTCATCCCGGCTTCCGCAACTCGGTGGCGGCCTACACCGTGTCGTTGCTCAACCCGAAGGTCATCCGCGATCTCGAGCTGCCGAAGTACGGTCTGCGCGTGGTCGAGCGCCGGGTTTCGAACTTCCTGCCGACCGCGGACGGCCGCTACCTGCTGGTGGGGGAGGGCCGGACAGCCGCCGAAGTCGCCAAATTCTCGGCCAAGGACGCGTCCAGGCTCGAGGAGTATGGCGAACGGCTCGGCGTCGTGGCCGACGTGTTACGCGACCTCGTGCTCGAGACGCCCCCGAACGCAATCGAAGGCAGCTGGCGCACGGCGCTCCCGGAGCTGCTGCGCGCGGCGCAGGTTGGCGGTCGGCTGCGCAAGCTCGACATGAGCATGCGCCGCGAGCTTTTGAGCTTGTTCGCCACCTCCGCCGGCGACTATCTCGATGGTTGGTTCGAAAGCGATCCCATCAAGGCGGCCTACGGGTTCGACGGCATCGTCGGCAACTATGCGAGTCCCTACACGCCCGGCTCGGCGTACGTACTGCTGCACCATGTCTTTGGCGAGGTGAACGGTAAGAAGGGTGCCTGGGGTCACGCGATAGGTGGAATGGGAGCCATCACCCAGGCGATGGCTAAATCCGCGCAAGCCCGCGGTGCAGTAATCCGCGTCTCGACTCCCGTTCGCGAGGTCCTGGTGGAGGGTGACAGGGCCGTCGGAGTCGTCACCGCCGGCGGCGAAACCCTGCGCGCGGCGGCCGTCATCTCCAATCTGAATCCGAAGTTGCTGTATCTGCAGCTGTTGTCGCCGCGGGCCCTGCCGGACGAGTTTCGCGACCGCATCAATCGCTGGCGCTGCGGCTCGGGCACTTTCCGGATGAACGTGGCGCTCGCCGAGTTGCCGGATTTCACTTGCTTGCCCGGCAAGGCCGTCGCCGATCACCACACCGCGGGCATCATCATCGCCCCGACGCTATCGTACATGGAGAAGGCTTATTTCGACGCGCGCTCGGCTGGTTGGTCGCGCCAACCCATTGTGGAGGTGGTGATTCCCTCGACGCTGGACGACAGCCTGGCCCCGCCGGGACAACATGTGGCGAGCCTGTTCTGCCAGCACGTCGCGCCCCAGCTCCCCAACGGTGCTTCCTGGGATGACCACCGCGAGGCCGTCGCGGACCTGATGATCGACACCGTCAACCAATACGCTCCCAACTTCAAGGCCGCGGTTCTCGGGCGCCAGATCAAGAGCCCGTTGGATCTGGAGCGCACCTTCGGCCTCATCGGTGGGGACATCTTTCACGGCGCGCTCAGCCTCGACCAGATGTTCTCCGCGCGGCCCATGCTCGGTTATGGCAACTACCGGGGCCCGCTGCACGGGCTGTATATGTGCGGCGCCGGCACACATCCCGGCGGCGGTGTAACCGGCGCTCCCGGACATAACGCCGCGCGCGAAATCCTCAACGATTTCCGGCGCCGTCGCCTGCGCCGAGTGGCGTAGGAGCACGACGCGTGCCAGATTCGGCTTGTGTCGCGCGCAACAGCGCGCTCACAAGCGTCATGCCCTTCGTTGAGCTCCCAACAGTGCCGGGTTCGGCTTATGTCGCGCGCAACTGCGCGTGCCTTCGTTGGGTGCCCAACGGTGCCGAGTTCGGCTTGTGTCGCGCGCACTGCGCGCTCACGAGCGGCAGAGGTGGGTGACACGTTAGCGCATTGGCCCAAGGTCCAATTGTCCGCGCAACTGCACGCGGCGCGCGCTCTTTCCCATCCTAACGACATAACATCAAGGGACTTGACGTGCGTGTCGGTAAGGCGCAGCTTCCCTACACCGACCGATCCGTAGCATTTCGTCGAACCGGGCCTGACAAGGAGCGCGTTGGATGAACCAACGTCATCGATTGCACGTTCGCTACGTTGGGTTCGACAATCACTGTAGGAGATCATCATGAGCGCGCTGAAAGTGGAGCAGGGAGAATCGAGAGTGCGGGCAGAGGACGCGGTAGAGATCATCGACTGCGGCCAGGCATCCGAACGCACCAAGGGAGGCTTTCTGCTCATCTTCATCGAGGGCGGCAGCCCACCGTTCAATTGGTTCCTGGCCTGAGCATCGTCTAGAGCGCATACCCGTCGCACGCCCGATGGCAAGCCCGTCGGGCGGGGCGGGTGTGTGCGCATAAAACTCGAGACGGGCACTTGGGGGTCGGATGGCTCGGTACGGGCTCGCCCGGCACATTTTCGTGTGCCGCGACGAGGACTACATCGTCGTGCTCGACCTGAAACAGGATCGCTACTTCGCCCTGGAGGCTGCGAAGACCGCGCCCCTGGGGTCGGTGCTGTCAGGTTGGCCGGCGTCGCCGCCGACCGGGGCGGCCGCGCCCGTACAGGTCACGGCCGATGAGGTCGCGGCTCCCCTGGTGCGGCGTGGCTGGTTGTTGCAAGACCCGGCTGCCGGATCCTCTGGCCCGGTTGCTTCCAAGGACGCTACACCGGTCGTCGCGCCGCACCCGGAAACCGAGCTGGTTCGTCCGACAGATGTCATAGTCACGAAACCGGGTCCGCGCGCGGTGGTCGCGTTCGTCGTCGCCTCGGTCCTGGCGAAGTTTGTGTTGCGCTTCTGGCCCTTCGAGCGGGTAATCCGCCGCGTCGCCGAGCGCAAGGCGCGGCGGGCGGGCAATCAGCCGTTGGACCTGGAGCGGGCGCGGCAGCTCGTGGATGTCTTCGACCGGATGCGCGTCTTCCTGTTCTCCTCGCGGGAGGAGTGTCTGCACGACTCACTCGCGGTCGTCGAATTCCTGGCGCAGTACGGGATTTTTCCAACCTGGGTGTTTGGAGTGCGCGCCCGGCCGTTCGTCGCCCACTGCTGGGTGCAGGACGCGGGCCTCGTTTTCAACGACACGGTCGAGAACGTCGCGACGTACGTACCCATCATGCTGGTCTAGAGGCAAGCACACCGGTGTACCGCTACCTGGCCCTGATCTGGAATCCGAGCGACGAGCGCTCCAGGCTGGCCTCGATTGCACTCACCGAGCGGCTCATGGGCGGCGCCGGCGAGTGGGCGCGGGCCTTGGGCGAGGCCGGAGTCAGCATCTTTCACGCGGGTCGTCGGCACGGATCGAGCGACACCGTGCCACTCGCGCACGCTGCGGGGGCCGTACTCGGCAGGGTCTTTTCGCGGCACATCGAAGATCCGCAGGCCGCGAGCCGTGTCACATTCGACAGTGGTGCAAGCGCCGAGATCGTCACCAGTGGCGCCAGCCGCCTGTTGGAAAGGTATTGGGGTCGCTATGTCGCGATCGTGAGGAATGCCCATACCGGCGAGGTGTGGGTGTTGCGCGACCCTTCGGGAGGACTTCCTTGTTGGCTCGTGGTGCACGAGGGCGTCGGTATCGTTTGCTCGGATATCGACGATTGCCAGGGCCTGGAGCTCGCGCCTTTCACGGTCAACTGGAGCTACATCGTCGGCTTCGTGGCCTACCCCGGGCTGCAGGTGCGTGCGTCGGGTTTGAACGAGGTCTCCGAGGTGCAGCCCGGCGAGCGTGTCCGCTTCTCTTCCGGAAGCATGCAACGTTCGATGCTGTGGGACCCGGTCGAGCTCGCGTGCAGCACACCGATAGAGTCCTACGACGAGGCGGTTACCTCGTTACGGGCTACCACAATCGGCTGTGTGCACACGTGGGCCGCGTGTCACGACGGGATCGTCCACAACCTTTCCGGTGGACTCGATTCCTCGATAGTGCTGAGTTGCCTTGCGACCGCGCCCACCCGGCCCCGGCTCGTGTGTTTGAACTACTTCGGTACCGGGCCGAACGAGGATGAGCGCCACTACGCCCGTCTCGTCGCCGGACGCGTGAGCGCCGAGTTGGTCGAATGTCAGCTCGATCCGCGCTCGGTGCGATTGGAAAGCGTGCGCAGCCTGCGGCGCTCGCCGCGCCCATGGTTCTACATTTACGAGCTCGAGCACGGAGCCACCGAGGGGAGCCTGGCCGAGCGCCATGGCGCCAATGGCCTGTTTTCCGGTGCCGGCGGCGACGGCGTCTTTTTCCAGGCGCGCGCCGAGCTCGCCGTGACCGACTACCTTTTCCAGCATGGCTTGCGCGGCGGGCTGATGCGCACGGCAATCGATGCGGCGCGCGTATCACGCAATTCGATCTGGTCCTTGTTGTGGCAGGCCGTTCGCGCCCGCCTGTTCGAGCCTCCATGGGACCCGGTGAAGCTGGCCAAGCCGTTCGAACGGACGATCGTCAACGGCGAGGCGCTGGCCGCGATCAAGCGCGACGAGAGTTTCGAGCATCCGTGGCTGCCACCGGAAGTGACGCGCGGCGTTCCGCCGGGAATCCTCTGGCATGTCATGTCGGTCTCGTTGCCGCCTGCTTATTACAACGCGTTCCATCGAGGTGCGTACCCAGAGCGCACGCTCCCGTTGTTGTCACAGCCGTTGGTGGAGTTGTGTTTGCGGCTCCCGACTTACTTGCTCATCTCCAGTGGCCTGGATCGTGCGTTGGCGCGTCGCGCGTTCGAGGGGGATCTGCCCGGGGAGGTCGTTCGCAGGAAAGCCAAGGGACGAGCCGATCAGCACGTTCGCAACATATTGGATGCCAACCTGGAATTCGTTCGCGAAATGCTCCTGGACGGAATCCTGGTGAGCCGTGGGTTGTTGAATCGCAAGGTACTGGAGCGCTACCTCACCCGCGCAAGCTCGCCTGCGGACTTTCAGTACAGCGAGATCCTGCAGGAGCACCTGTGTACCGAGGCGTGGCTGCGGAGCTGGATCACCACTTCTTCCGCAGCTGCAGGCTGAGCTGGCGACCGTAGGGATTGGCATTCTCCTGGTCGTAGCCGATGAAGGTCACCTGGTTGTTCAGGAACGGCGGGTCGACGTTGAAGACATTCCGCGCGTTCAGCTCCAGGCGCAATCCCTGCAGCCAAGCGTTCGTCTCGGTGGGGAAGTCGTAGGCGAGTTGCACATCGAAGGTGGTCCAGGAGCTCACGCGCCGCACCGGAATGCTCGAGGTGTCACGATAGCCGTTGGTGAAGTTGGCGGCGACCTGCGCTTGCCAGCCGCGATACTGCCAGCCGGCACTGGCGCGAAACCGCAGGTCGATGGGCTCGTTCTGCGTATTCAACAGGGAGACCAGCGGCAGGTTCGGGGTTTGTGCCTCGGAGAACTCCTTCAACCAGGTGCCTGAGAATGCGAAGGCCAGCTTGCCGAAGGCGGTGCCGCGCTCATAGTTGCCGCTGAAGTCCACCCCGTCGGTGAGCAGTCGGGCGAGATTGCTGACCCGCAGATCGATGAGGGTGGAGATGGGCGACCCGGTGCACACGGAATGGGGTCCCTGCAGGAAGAGACTATGGGTGCACGCGTAGTCGACCTGCGCGGCACTCGGATTGTGCGTCACGATGGCCGCATAAGCCGGGTCCGTGAGCATGTTGGCCGAAAACGGAATGATCTGGAGCCGGTCTTTGAACTCGGTTCTGAAGTAAGTCAGTCCGAGCAACAGTCCCGGGGCGGCCAGCGGCGTGAAGTCCAAGCCGGCGGTCCAGCTTTGCGCGCGCTCGGGCCTGACCCCCGCATTCCCACCAGACCAGATCAACGCGTTGGTCATTCCGCCGGGTCCTGCCGTGGGATTTGCGACAGGGAGCAGGGCGACACCGTTGTGGCTCGTATCGAGATCGTAGAGAGTTGGTGGGCGCACCGAGCGCGACCACGTGCCCCGCAGCGAGACACTCTTGATGGGCGACCACACGAGGCTGTACCTTGGCGCGGTGCCACTCCCGTAGCCCGTGAAGTTCTCGTAGCGTGCGGCCGCGGATATCTCGAGTGCCCTTAATCCGGGTAGAGCGTTTCTCTCGCCGAAGAGCGGCACGAGGAGCTCACCGTAGGCCGATGCGACGCGCCGATCCAGATCGCTCGACGTGAGGGGGCTGGGTCCCAATGTGCCCGGTATGAGCGTAGTCCACGAGAAGAGCTCCTTGCGCCACTCGGCCCCCACGGCCAATTTGAGAGGGACGCCGGCCACCGTACCGATCGGTCCGTCCGCCGTGACATCCACACTTTTGAGTTGGGAGTCCAGCCAGAAGGAGTCATTCGCGCGGATCTGCTGCAGGGTCGCGGCGTTGGTGTTGGACCCGTCACCGAACGGATTGAAGGCGGTGAGAGGGTTCGGATCGGCCTCCGCCAGGACGAGGGCGGTCGCATTGAGCTCGCCACTCTCGAGCACTTTTTGCTTCTCGCGGACATAGCTCGCGTAGGTTCTGAGGGTCCACGAGGGTCCCAGATCGAAGTCGACGCCGGTGGCGAGATTGAGCGTGTCGATGTCCGCCTGGGCTGTCAGCGGGCCCATGTCTTTGGAGAAGTCGTAAGCCACCCGGACGGAGCCGTTACCGCCGGCGGGGTTGACGTAGAAGGGATTCGTGGCTGGGATGGTCGCGTAAGTCGCGACAGCTCCGAATATCTGGCTCGCTTCGCGATGTCCGGCCAGCGCATCCGTGTACCAGGTCATGAAGTCACCGAGCGACTCGTGCACGGTACCGTAGAGCGTCCAGCGTTTCTGACTCGGGACGATTTCCCGGCCGTCCGCATAGCGATTCTGCAGATTTTGCGTCCCCGCAATGAGATCGGCGGCGGTCAGATGTGTGCCGTTCTGTCCGCTCGGTATGGCCCAGGTGCGGCCGGTTGCGGGGCTGATGATGTTGCCGGGGTTCGAGAAGTTGGTGTCGAAATCGTAGCCGCCGAACGACCGCAGATCACTCATCGCGTAAGCGCGGTCGGCGGCCGGGAGCGCGCCGCGATCGTAGTATTCGAATGAGACCAGCGCGTTGCCGCTCTCCCAGGATTTCCCCAAGGTCTGCGCGAAGAGATATTCCTGCAGATCGCCGCGGGTACCGGAGCCGCCCCGTGCGATGGTTTCCCCGCCCTCGAGCCGGTCCCGGAGGATGAAGTTGACGACGCCGCCTACCGCATCCGAGCCATAGGTGGCCGAAGCACTGTCCGGCAGGATGTCTACTCGCTCGATGGCGCTCAAGGGGATGTTCTCGATATCGACGAACTCGCCCTCGGAGCCGCTCGGTGCGACGCGCCGCCCATTGACGAGAACGAGGGTGCCCCGCGCGCCCAGGCCACGCAGGTTGATACCGACTCCGAGGCCGGAGTTGGTCAGGGCCTCGTCGCCGATGTGAGTGTCCTGATTCGGGCCACCGCCAAAGGCCTGGGGGAGGGTTCGCAAGAAGTCCGCGACGGTTGCGGCACCGGTGGCTTCGATGTTCTCGCGCGTCACACTGATCAGTTCCTCCCCGACCGGAGGCTCATCGCGGACATATGTACCGGTGATCCTGATGACATCCAACGCATTGCCGATGCCGTCAGATATCGACGCCGGGACCCTGTTCCGGATTCGCCGAGGTGACTCGCGCTTCGGCTCTGCCGTGGCAACCTTGGCGCCTTCGGTGGGTGCCTTCTTCTGCGTAACCGCAAGCGTGCGGTCGTTGACGAAGTCAAATTCGAGATCGCTGTTCGCCAGCAGTCGTTGCAGCGCCTCGGCTGGTTGATAGCTGCCGTCGAGCGGCTTGGTGGTGTGACCCTTGACGACGTTGTAGTCGAACAGGAGTTGCAGGTGGGCCTGGCGGCTGAATTCGGTCAGGGTCGTGGTGGCGTCCCCGCCGTCGAGGTGGAAATCGATCGGTGCAGAGGCGGGATCGGCCCAGACTGTGCGCACCAGCGCGGTGGCGAGGAGCGACACAATGAAGGTCCGCACCCACCGGTATGTACGAAAATCCATTCGCACGTCAGTTAACGACCTGTTTTGACACGCCCCGAGCGCCCGCTTCACTCGAGCGGGCTTGTGTCAGGTGCGTGGTGCCATCCGTTGGCCGCTGCTCACCAGTCGAATCACGTCATCGTCCCCCTGGACGGCGGGCATGCGATGCACGCCGAAGTGTTTTTCGAGTGTTGCCGCGAAGCTCTCGGGGTCCGTGGCGTCGAAAAGTCCGCCCACTCGAATCCGGGCAATCGCGGGATCGGCGATGGCGAAATGCCGCCGGTTATAGCGGTTGAATTCATGGACCGCGTCCGACAGCGTCTCACCGTCAAAAGAAATACGGCCGCTCGTCCACGCGAGCTTGCGTGCGACGTAGTCGGGACTCTGGTGTTTGATGACCCAGGACCCCTGGCCGAAAACGACGTGATCGCCGGCGCCAGCGTAGGGTGCGGAGCTATCCAGGACTGGATGGGCATGCAGGTTGCGGTCGGCGCTGCCGACCGTGATGCGACCGTCGGCGACGACCACCTCGACACTGCGGTCGTCGCGAATTCGGACCGTGAACGATGTTCCCACCGCGCACACCAGGGTGCCGGCCGCCTTGACATAAAAGGGACGTAGCTTGTCCTGCGCAACAGTGAAGAGAGCCTCGCCTTTCAGGAGCTCGCTATCGCGCCGGGCGGAGGCCAGGCGGACCCGCAGCCGGCTATCCGTGTTCAGGAGCACGGAGCTGCGATCGGCCAACACAGCCTTGCGGCTATCGCCCACGGCGGTCTCGTAGTAGGTCCAGCGATAGCGCTTCGTGGTCAGCCATGCGAGCAGGCCAGGCCCGGCACCCAGGGCGGCCACGGCGCCCGCAGCAATGAGCCACTGCCGGCGGTCCAACCTGGGAATCTTGTCTATGACCGGAGCACAGCGGAGGGAATCCCGAGAAGCGCCAGCGGCGCGACGCGGGGCCACCGGTCGCACGGTGTTGATTTCGAGGGGCGGCGACTCCACCGGGGCTTCGGGCTCGGGCAACCCCAGGTCGGCCAACAGGTTGCGGTCGACGCGGCCATCGGCGGGCCGCAGGAGCTTGAACCGGTCGCAATGGGTCCAAGCGGTGCGCAAGCGGATGAAAGCGGCTTCGTGGCGCTTGTCGGCCTCGATCCAGGCCTGGAATTCGTCCCACATCTGTGGGGTGGTCTGGCCCTCGAGCCGGATCAGCCAGGCGGCCGCGGCGCCGGGAATGTCATTCCCGGCGGTCATTGGCCTGCCCACGGCGTCGGAACCGTTCGAACATGGTGGCCTGACGCTCCGCGACGGGCTGGTCGAAGAGGGCCTGCGCGCAATGGCGCGCCGCCTTGATCAACTGCTGCTCGACGGTGTTTTCCGAGATGTTCATCCGTGCCGCGATCTCCTTCTGCGAATAACCATACACCTTGCGCAGCGTGAATACCTGGCGGCAACGCTCAGGAAGCTGCTGAACGGCCTTGACGAGCATCATCAGCTCCTGGTGGCTGTTGACGATCGCGTCGACCTGCTCGCGCTCATCCAGGATGTCCATGGCTTCCATGTCGGCCACCAGCTCGATCGGTACCACCTGCTTGTGCCGTAGCCAGTCGAAGGCCACGTTCCGGGCGACCGTGAGCGAGAACGCACGCACGGAGCGAACTTCCGGCTCGTTGGAGGCCCCCGCGGTCAGCAGTCTCGCATACGTTTCCTGCAACAGCTCCTCGACGTCGGAAGCATTGCGTGCGTAGCGGTAGAGGCAGGCTCGCAGGACACTCTCAAACTCGAGCGCCTGCACCAGGTAGCGTTCTTCGTTTTTTATCACTTCCCCGATCCTGTCATCCATGTCCTATGCGCACGGCTATTACGCACCTAACGCGTCGCGACTGCAATGAAAAATACACGCTGCAGCGCGGAGTGTACAAGCAGAAGTATAACGGAATATCGCGCCGCGACCGTCTTACTTAAGTAGCACGAGACACACGATAGCCATGGTCGGCTCCTTGTCAGGATCGGTAAGGTGACCGTGGTGAGACGCCCGCTGCAGCAGATGGTCTGCAGCGGGCGTTTAACTTTGCGCAGTCCTAAACGTAACGGTTATGTAGCATCCCATTCTCTGCCGCCGCAGCAAACCAACATCAGGACGTTGGTTCCCGTGTGGAAATCCAACTCATGTTAGTTTCAACGCGCGCCGCGCGGGCCGCTGACCACCGGTGTCATGGGTGTGCCCGAGCGATTTCAGCGATCTGAACGACCGCGGGCGCTGGCGTGGCTTCGAGTAGGGGTATTCCCTTGGAATGAGCCATAATCGGCCCCATCTACACCGTGAGCATAGGAGCCTGGCTGACTAATGATCGCCGTAGCGAGGGCGACCCTCAGCGAGCAGCCAAGTCTTATGAAGACTAGGGGCGATCGTTACCGGGCGTAGCCCGGTACTATGTAAGAGGAACGATCGCCGGAAGATGCCGCTGAGGGGCGGCCGCAGTAGGCGAGCATTAGTCAGGCAGGCTCCCAGGAGAGGGCATGCAGGGGCAGGGGCGTCCGCGCATCGTTATCGTGGGCTGTGGGTTCGGCGGGTTGTTCGCTGCCCGCGCGCTGCACCGTGCACCGGCCGACGTGCTGGTGATCGACCACAATAACTACCACCTCTTTCAGCCACTGCTGTACCAGGTCGCGTCCGCCGCGCTGGCCCCCGCGGATATAGCGCAGCCCATCCGCACCGTCCTGCGCACTCAGGCGAATGCTTCGGTAATGCTAGGTGAGGTCGACCACGTCGATCTGAACGGCCAATACATCCATGCCGGCGATAGTCGTGTGCCGTATGACTACCTCATTCTGGCGCCGGGCGCTGTGGACAACTATTTCGGACACGCGCAGTGGCACGGTTTCGCGCCGGGGATGAAAGAGGTCGAAGACGCCACGCTCATCCGCTCACGAATGTTGCGATCGTTCGAAGCGGCCGAAATCGAGTCGCATCCGGACGAGCGAGCGGCGCACCTGGTCTTCGTGATCGTCGGCGGAGGTCCGACGGGAGTGGAGCTGGCAGGGGCTATCAAGGAGCTGGCGGTCGATGTGATCGCGCGGGACTTCAGAGTCGCAGACACGCGCCGCGCCCGAGTCATTCTGGTCGAGGCCGGCCCGCGCCTGTTGCCGGCGTTGCATCCCGACTCCTCCGAGCGCGCGCTCAAGCAACTGCAAGGTCTCGGTGTGGAAGTGCTCATCGGCCAACGGGTGACGGAGATTTTCCCGGACGGCGTTGAGATTGATGGCAACAAGATCCGCAGCCATAACGTAATTTGGGCCGCGGGCGTCAAGGCAGCACCTTTGGTTGGGAGTCTCGGTGCCGAGCTCGGACCGGGAGGGCGCGTGAAGGTCTTGCCCGATTGCTCCGTTCCCGGGCATCCGAATGCTTTCGTCATCGGCGATGCGGCTTACCTGGTCGATTCGGCCACGGGCCAACAGGTCCCGGGTGTCTCACAGGGCGCCCTGCAGATGGGACGCTATGTCGCCAAGGTCATCGAGGCGGAAATCCGCTCTCCGAGGGCTGCGCAAAAGCTACGCGCCGCCGGTTTTCACTACAAGGACCTGGGCTCGATGGCCACGGTCGGCAAGTCGCGCGCGGTCGTGGAAATCGGGCGATTGCACTTTGGTGGACTGCTCGCGTGGGTTGCGTGGATGGCGCTCCACATCACGGTGCTCATCGGTTTCCGCAACCGCCTGGCCGTGCTGAGCTCGTGGATTTACAGCTATATCTTTTTCCGCCGCGGCTCGCGCTTGATCACCGGCTTGACGCCAGCGAGCGTCAAACAGCCGATCGCGCCGGCTACTTCGACGTCGGAGCCACCCTGAGGGCCTTATGCCACCCCTGCCGCTTGTGAGCGCGCTGTGCGCGCGCCGCAAGCCTGAACCTCGCGTCGGTCAACCTTGACTCCTAAAATACTCCCCTCCTCGCGGCGCTCGCGCGCCGCGCCCGCCGACGGTGACTCCATAACGCTGCAAGGTTTTTTCGGGGTCTTCCGTTACAGCCGACGAGCCCTCGACCTGGTCTGGACGACGAATCGCGGCCTGACGGTGTCGCTCGGCGTGTTGACGCTCATCGCCGGCGTGTTGCCCGCATCGGTGGCCTATATCGGCTCGCTGATCGTCGATGCGGTGGCCAAGGCTATGCAGGCGACGCAGGCCACCAACCCAACCCGCGTTGTCGAGCTCGTCGTGCTCGAGGGCATCCTCATTGCCTCGATCGCGGCGGCCCAACGGGGCCTCTCGTTGTGCCAGTCGTTGTTGCGCGCGCAGCTCGGACAGCGTGTGAACGTCATGATTCTCGAGAAGGCGTTGACCCTGGACCTGCGCCATTTCGAGGATTCCGAGTTTTACGACAAGCTCACCCGCGCGCGGCGCGAGGCCTCCACGCGCCCGCTGAGCCTGGTGACCCGAACCTTCGGGCTGGTCCAGAACGGCATCTCTCTCGTGAGTTATGGCGTGCTGCTCAGCCATTTCTCGCCGTGGGCCGTTGCCGTGCTGATGCTGGCCGGATTGCCGGCCTTCATTGCCGAAACCAAGTTCTCCGGGGATGCGTTCCGCCTGTTCCGCTGGCGCTCACCCGAGACGCGCATGCAGATCTACCTGGAGACGGTGTTGGCCCGGGAGGATCACGCCAAGGAAGTGAAGCTATACGGTCTCGGTCCGCGGCTGCTCGAGCGCTATCGCGATATCTTCCGTCGCCTCTACAAGGAAGATCGGGCACTCACCATCCGCCGTGACGCGTGGGGCTTCGGGCTCGGTCTCATCGGGACTGTTTCGCTCTATGGCGCGTATGCGTGGATCGCTGTGAGCACCGTGCGGCACGCCATAACACTCGGCCAGATGACCATGTACGTCGCCTTGTTCCGGCAGGGTCAGTCGGCGGTGTCCGCCATCCTGTCCGCTGTGGGTGGGATGTACGAGGACAACCTGTACCTGTCCACGCTATATGAGTACCTGGAGACCCAGGTGCCGCAGACCACCGGGGCTGCGCTCGAGGGGCCGCATCCCGAGGACGGCATCCGCTTCGAAGACGTCAGCTTCACCTATCCGGAGGCCGAGCAACCGGCGCTCGAGCACGTCAATCTGCACCTGGCCCCGGGTGCCAGTCTTGCGCTGGTGGGCGAGAACGGCTCGGGTAAAACCACACTGATCAAACTTCTGACGCGGCTCTACCAGCCCACTGGCGGTCGCATCCTCCTCGACGGGCGTGATCTCAGGGACTGGGACGAGCAGACGCTGCGTGAGCGGATCGGCGTCATTTTCCAAGACTTCACCCGCTACCAGATGCTCGTCGGTGAGAACGTCGGGGCCGGCGATGAGCGCTATTTCGAGGACGAGGGCCGCTGGCGCGAGGCGGCCGGGAAAGGCATGGCGAGCGAGTTCATCGACACGCTGCCGGCGGGCTATCAGACCCAGCTCGGCAAATGGTTCAAGGATGGTCGGGAACTGTCCGGGGGGCAGTGGCAGAAGATCGCGCTCTCACGCGCCTTCATGCGCACGCGCGCGGACATTCTCGTGTTGGATGAGCCGACCGCGGCCATGGATGCGCAGGCGGAGGCGGATATCTTCGAGCACTTCCGCCAACTGGCCAAGGACCGGATCACCATCCTGATCTCGCACCGCTTCTCAACGGTGCGGATGGCGGACCAGATCGCCGTGCTCGAGCGTGGGCGTATCGTCGAATGCGGCAGCCATGAGCAGCTCATGCAGCTCAATGGCCGCTATGCCCACCTCTTCACGCTCCAGGCGCGGGGCTACCGCTAGCTTCCTGTTCCTTGCGCTGGTCCGCGCGCATGCGCTGATAGTCGATGGGACGGATCTCCTGGATCGGGCAGCGCCAGTGGTGACCCACCTTCACGAAGTCGAAACGCGCGGAAACGGTACTCCCGGTAGAGGTCAGTCCGATCCGGTTGACGAAGTTGAGGTTGTCACAGGGTGGGGCCACCTTGATGAGGTAGGCCTGGAAGGGGGTGGTCCAGACCACCAGCTCGTTGGTCCCGATCGGTTGCCAGCTATCGTAACGGCCGAGCCAGGTGAACTGGTCGACCGGCGCTCCGGCGTACGCCTCGTAACGGGAGCGCTGCGCGTCCTGACGCTCCTTGAGCGGGATCCCGGAACAGGCCGTCAGCAGCGCGAACGCGGGTACCAACCAGACACCTGGAAACTGTCTCATCTGCTTTGCTCCTCTACTGGAGTTAAACGCAGTCCGGAGCAGAGAGTTGACCCAAAGCGGGCGGTTTCAAGGGGGACGGTGCAGCACGGCGACCGGGAAGTGAGCGAGCGCGGCCGCGACCCGGATGCTGGGACGCTCGCTCGCCTTGCTCACGGACACTGGTGCGCCATCGAGGATGTTTTGCACCGCGCCCGAGTTGAATTCGTGCGGGAGCTCGATGACGGTGTCCTCCCAGACTTCCTCTCCGAGAGGGGGTAACTCGCGTTCCCCGAGCAGCCGCAGATACAGCCGCGGCGCAATGGTGATGAGCAGGCCGGTCGCGTGCCGGCGTGCGAAAGCACACACATTCGCGGCGTGACTCCCTTCCGCCCGCAAGGGAATATATTCACCGCTCCGAAACAGGTCTTCGTGCTCGCGCCGGAACTGCAGGATCTTCCACGTCAGGTACAGCTTGCAACGTCCGTCGCCAAGTGTGTCGACGAGGGCACGAACCTGCGTAGCTTCCGGTCGCGGGCTGCGGCGCAACTCCGTCAACATCGCGCGCCGCTTTGCGTAGTCCACCGGGCGGCGGTTGTCGGGATCGACGAGCGAGAAGTCCCAGATCTCGTTGCCCTGGTAGATGTCCGGGACCCCGGGTGCGGTGAGTTTGCAGGCGACCTGGGTCAGGCCGTTCAACAGTCCGTAGCGCACCAACCGACGCTGGACCGCGACCAGGTCGCTCAGGAACAGGTTGCCCTCGCGCAGCTCCAGGGTCGTGCGGACGAACTGCGTCAGGGCCTCCTCGTACTCCGTGTTGACGTTGGCCCAGCTCGTGCTCAATTTGGCTTCCCGCGCCGCCTTGATCATGTAGGCCTCGATGCGCTCGCAATAGGCGGCACTGCCCGCCGCATCGAGCTCCTCCAGCGGCCAACTGCCGATCAATGTCTGGTAGAGGAGGGACTCGTCGTTCGGCGAGGGCGCCGGGCGGCCGTCGATTTCCCGCTTGCGGGTGCGATTCATCCGCAGCCAACGCTCGATGGTCTTGCGCCACGCCATGGTCATTTCCGACAGCACGTTGATGCGCGCACGCACGTCTTCGGAGCGTTTCGTGTCGTGCGTGGAAGTGCCCAGCATCTCGTGCGGCCAGTTCTTCGCGCGGAATTGCGAGTCGGCGTGGAACGCCTGCACGCTCGTACCGTATAAATCCGGCTCGCCGCCGACCTCATTGAGTGAGGTGAGCCTGTTGAAGCGGTAGAGCGCGGTGTCCTCGACGCCCTTTGCGGTAATGGGCGCCGTGATCTGTTGGAACTTCATCACGAAGGCGCGCATCCGACTGCGCATGCGCTCGGTGGGCGCCGGTAATTCCAGTAACAGGGCTGCGCGTACGAAATCCAGGACGGGCACCTCCGTCGAGGAGCGCCGCCTCTTGGCCGCGGCCACGGCCCATTCGATGTAGCGACGGTCGCTCTCGGAAATCGATTCGGCGATATACGTCCGGTAGACCGGAAAGCAGGCGATGACCTCGGCGAGTGCCTGGCGCAGGTTGTTGAATGTGAAGTCTCGCGAGCGACGCTCCGTCTGCGCGATGCGGGCCAGCAGGTTGGTGACGGTGTTGAGCTCCGAGGCCAGTGAGCGGCGCAGCACCAGGTGTTGGCACTCATAGGCGACGTTCGGCCATTCCAGGTGCTCGTCTATGAATCCGCTGTAGACCCGGTCCATGCGTGCCCGGGTTGCGGAGTCGACGAGCATACGATTGACGACATTGCCGAAGTGATAGCCGGTCTCACCGTGGACCGGCCAATCGGCCGGCAGGTGCTCGAAGGACGCCGTGATCTTTTCCACGACCAGGTAGATCGGCACGGCCGCCGTGTTACCGGTGACGTCGGCGACCCGTCGCTGCAGACGTCGGAAGTACCCGGCCGGATTATAGAGGCCGTCGGGGTGATCGACACGCAGGCCGTCGATTTTGCCTTGCCCGACGAGATCCAGAACCAACCGATGGGTAGCCTCGAACACCGCCTCGTTCTCGACCCGCAGGGCCCCGAGGGAGTTCACGTCGAAGAAGCGCCGATAGTTGATATCATCGGAGGCGACCCGCCAGTAAGCGAGCCGATAGGCCTGCAGCTCGAGCAACTCGTGCAGGGCATCGAAGCTGGCCGCCTCGTTGGGATCGCCGCCGAAGCTGCGTACGCCGGCCTCGACGGCACCGGCCACGGTGCTGTCGGAGGAATACAGCTCGGCCAACGCGCGCTTGCGGGCTTCCTTCTCGCGGTGGCGCTCCTTGATCTGCTCCTGGCTGGGAGCGTGGCGGTCGGGCAGCTCGCCGAAGGCCCGCCGCAGCACCTCCAACTTCGCATTCGACGTGTGGGCGAGGACCCGGTCGAGCACGCGCGGATAGGTGCGAGGGTCGAGGGGAAAGCGATGCTCGTGATAGAAGACGGCGAACGCGCCCGATTCGGGCTCGAACCGCAGCTCGATCTCGCGATTCTCCAGTACGACGCCGTAGGGGTCTCCCAGTACGGGGACGAGGACCTTGTCGGCGAGGGCGGGATTTGCCGGTGTCCAATCGATGTCGAAGAACTCGGCGTACATCGACGCCTGGCCGTTCTCGAGCACATCCATCCACCAGGCGTTGTCGGATCCCATGATGCCGACGTGGTTCGGGACGATGTCGAGCACGTGTCCCATGCCGTGCGAGCGCAGCTCCGCGACAAATCGCTCGAAGTCGTTGCGATCGCCGATTTCCGGGTTGAAGGAGTTGTGGTCGACTACGTCGTAGCCGTGGGTGCTGCCGGCGCGCGCGCGAAAGTACGGCGAGCAGTAAACATGGCTGATGCCGAGCTCCGCGAGATACGGGATGATCGCCGTGGCATCGTTGAATGTGAAGTTGGTGTTGAGCTGAATGCGGTAAGTGGCGCGCGGAATCGGGGCCTCGCGCGGGCCCGCTGCCTTGTGCTCACTTGCCGGCAACGCCGCGCTCCAACAGCCAGGTCACGCTCCACGGCGCGAGCTGGTTGCGTTTCGTTGCTCCGCGGATGTTGGGATGGGTGGCGAAGATGAGACGGCCGGCGACCCGCCCGACGATGGGCACGGCGCGCTCGGTGAGATTCGCGAGCAGGTGCAGGATCGAGCCGTCCTCCAGGCCCCAGTCCACCGCGAAGGCGCCGCTGGCCTCGAGCTTGATGCAGGTGCCGCCCTTGATCTTCGGTATCAGCGGGACGATCTCTTTCTGTCTTATCGCCAGCAGCCGTTGGGTCTGGTCGAGAATGTCCGCGTGCTTGCGCTGTTGGAGCACGCCCCAGTCGAGGCGTGCCGAGTCGAAAGTCTGTTGGGCCGTGGGATCCGGCAATGCCGCCAGGCCCCCTTTGTCACTGAACTTCTCGAACCGCGAGAACTCACGCTTGCGGCCTTCGCGCACCTTTCCGGCGAGCTGCGGCTCGAAGTCGCAGAAGTACGGAAAAGGCTGCGGCGCCTGCCACTCCTCGCCCATGAATAGCATCGGTGGCGACGGGGCGAGCAACAACACGGCGTGGGCCGCGCGCAGTGCTTCCGGCGAGCGTGCAATGGCGTCGATTCTTTCGCCGAACGCGCGGTTGCCGATCTGGTCGTGATTCTGCAGGAAATTGACGAAAGCGGTCGGAGGCAGGTGCGCGCTGTGCTCGCCTCGTGCGATGCCTTGATGCGCCGACATCTGTCCCTGGTAAGCGAAGCCCTCGGCGAGACAACGGCACAACATGGCATGCGGATTGTCCGTGTAATCCTCGTAATAGCCGTCCTTCTCATCGGTCAGGATCACGTGGAGGCAGTGGTGTGCGTCGTCGTTCCACTGCCCGTCGAAGGTGTCAGGAGCTGCGGGAGGTCCCAGGAAACGCGACTGGTTGGCGCCGTTCTCGAGTACGAGCGAGATGTGGCGATCGCGTCCCGGGCCGGAGTGTGCCGCGCGCGCGATCTCGGTGAGAATGTTCGTCTTACTGTCGTCGAGAATCGCGTGGACCGCGTCGAATCTGAGGCCGTCGAAGCGATATTCCTCGAGCCAGTACAACGTGTTCTGGATGTAGAAGTCGCGCACCGTGCCGGAGCCGGCCGAGTCGAAGTTGATGGCGGCTCCCCAGGGAGTATGGTGTCGCTCGGTGAAGAACTCCGGCGCATAGAGGTGGAGATAGTTGCCTTCCGGCCCGAAGTGGTTGTAGACGACGTCGAGCATCACGGCCAGTCCGCGCCGGTGAGCGGCGGCGATGAATGACTTGAGCTCCTCCGGCCTGCCGTATGCCGACTCCGGCGCGAATTGCAGCACGCCGTCATACCCCCAGCCGCGCTTGCCCGGGAAATCGGCGATCGGCATGAGCTCGATCGCCGTGACACCCAACTCCGCGAGGTGACCGAGTTTCCTGGCGGCGCCGGCGAAGGTGCCCTCGGGGCTGAAAGTGCCGACGTGGAGCTCGTAGATAGCCGCTTCGTTCCAAGGTCGGCCGCGCCAATTGTCGTCGTCCCACTCGAACGCCTGCGGGTCGATCACCTCGCTCGGTCCATGGATATCGTCGGGATTGGCACGGGAGGCGGGGTCGGGCACCTCCTGCTTGCCATCGATACGATAACGATAACGGCTCCCGACATGGGCCTCGCCGGTGACGAGCTCGTACCAACCCCCCGGGAGCGCCCCCATCCTGAGCAGGCGCCGCTCGTCCGGGTTGTCATGGAGCACGACCTCGACCTCGCGTGCGCCCGGCGCCCATAACCGGAAGCGCACCTCGCCGGAAGACGTCAGCTCGGCCCCGAAGGGCATACTGTGTCGCCGGCGGGTCATTTGTAGGCCGTTTCGCGCAGCAGCGCGAGCGAGCGCCCCTGCAGCGGATACTGACTGCCAGGCTCGACGCGGTTCTGAGAGAACGGGCTGTCGGCCGTGGCCGTGTCGAGCACCGTCCACCACGATTTCTCGGTCAGGAATTTCGGCAGCTTGAACGGGATCATCTCGTGGTGCGCATTGAACAGCAGCAGGAAGTTGTTGTCCTTGACCGGGTGACCGGTACGGTCACGCCGCTCAATAGCCGCGCCCGCAAGATACACGCCCAGACACCGCGCGAAATGCTGATTCCATTCGGTCTCGGTCATTTCCAGTCCTTGGGGGGTGAGCCAGATGATTTCCTTCAGACCCTCGGCCGTCATCGCGTCAGCCTGCAGGAAGCGGCGCCGGCTGAACACCGCGTGACGGCGCCGGAACGCGATCATCTGGGCGGTAAATTCCAAAAACCGCTCCTGTTCCGCGTCCAACTTCCAGTCCAGATAAAAGCTTTCGTTGTCCTGGCAATAGGGGTTGTTGTTGCCCCCCTGGGTATGGCTGAGCTCATCCCCGCCCAGCACCATGGGCACGCCCTGCGAGAGCAGCAGCGTGGCTATCAGGTTACGCCGTTGCTTGGCGCGCAGCGCCTGGATTGCGGGGTCATCGGTAGGACCTTCGACACCGCAGTTCCAGGAGCGGTTGTCATTGTGGCCGTCGCGATTGTCCTCGCCGTTGGCCTCGTTGTGCTTCTCGTTGTAGCTGACGAGATCTTCGAGCGTGAAGCCGTCGTGTGCCGTGATGAAGTTGATGCTCGCGTGGGGCTTGCGGCCGCTCGCCTCGTAGAGATCCGACGAGCCGGTGAAGCGCCGCGCGAAGTCGCCGATGAGACCGCCGTCGCCTTTCCAGTACGCGCGCATGGTGTCGCGATACTTGTCATTCCATTCGTTCCAGCCGGGCGGGAAGTTGCCGACCTGGTAGCCGCCGCTGCCGATATCCCAAGGCTCAGCGATGAGCTTCACCTGCGAGAGCGTGGGATCCTGGCCGATGGTGTCGAAGAACGAGCCGAGCCGGTCCACATCGAACAGCTCGCGTGCCAGGGCGGAGGCCAGGTCGAAGCGGAAGCCGTCGACGTGCATCTCCAGCACCCAGTACCGCAAGCTGTCCATGATGAGTTGCAACACGCGCGGATGTTGCAGGTTCAGGGTGTTGCCCGTGCCGGTGAAATCCATGTAGTAGCGCGGCTCATCGGGCAGCAGGCGGTAGTACGACGCGTTGTCGATCCCGCGGAACGAGAGCGTCGGACCCATCTGGTTCCCTTCGGCCGTGTGGTTGTAGACCACGTCCAGGATGACCTCGATACCGGCCGAGTGGAGGGTCTTCACCATCGTCTTGAATTCGCTGATGCGTCCCACCGAGGAGTAGCGGACGTCGGGCGCGAAGAAGCCGATCGTGTTGTAGCCCCAATAGTTGCGCAGGCCTTTCTCGATGAGGGTTCGATCGTCGACGAATGCATGGACGGGCATCAACTCGACGGTGGTGATCCCCAGTCGTTTGAAATGCTCGATGACCGGCGCGGTCGCAAGGCCCGCGTAGGTGCCACGCAGCTGCGGTGGCACTTCCGGGTGCCGCATGGTGAGCCCGCGCACGTGGGCTTCGTAAATGACCGTATCGTGCCAGGGTATCCGGGGTGAGCGATCGTCACCCCAGGTGAAGGCAGGATCGATGACCCGGCACTTGGGCGTGCCGGCCGCGCTGTCGCGTTTGTCGAAGGAGAGATCCTCTTTCGCATGCCCGACTCGGTAACCGAAATGGGAGTCGCTCCAGACGAGCGGCCCCTGCAGGTGTTTCGCGTAGGGCTCGATGAGCAGCTTGTGCGGGTTGAAGCGGTCGCCTTTCTCGGGATCGTAGGGGCCGTGAACGCGGTAGCCGTATAACAGCCCGGGACGCGCCTCGGGCAGGTACGAGTGCCAGATCTCGTCCGTGCGCTCGCGCAGCTCGATCCGCTGCAACTCGTGTCGACCGCTTTGATCGAAGATGCACAGCTCGACTTTCTCAGCGCGACCTGAGAAGAGTGAGAAGTTCACACCTTCCCCGTCCCAGGTGGCGCCGCGGGGATACGGTTGGCCGGGCCACACCGCCGTGATCGCAAGGGCGTCGGTCATCGGCATGCGCGCGCTACTCAGCGGAAGCAATGAGACTGCGCAGCGGAATGCTGGCCCAGTCCGGCCGGTTGCCGAGCTCGTAGCGCACTTCATAGAGCGCTTTCTCGATTTCGAACAGCTGCAACAGTGGGCGCATCTCTTTGATCGAGGCATACAGACCGTTGGTACAGGCGACGTCGTCGTAGGCTGCGATGAAAGTCTGGCGCGTCTGCTGCTCCCATTTCTCGAGCAGCGCATCGAGTTTGTCGACGTGATTGGTCCCCGCCTGGGTGCTGCGCTGCAGGCTCGCACGTCGCGCGTACGCGAAGGAACGCAACATACCGGCGACATCCGTCAGGGGTGAATGCTTCAGACGGCGCTCGGCCAGGGTGCGTCCCGGCTCTCCTTCGAAGTCGACCAGGATGAAGTCGTTACGACGTACGAGGACCTGCCCGAGGTGGTAGTCGCCGTGGCGGCGGGTCTTGAGTCCCTTGGGCACGCGGGCCGCGGAAGCTTCTATTCGTCGCAACAGCAGGGCACGACGCTTGAGGAGCGACTCAGCGTCCGCCGCGACTTCCGGCGGCAACTGCGCGAGCTGCTCGCCCAGCAGTGCAAACGTCTTTTCGGCTTCCGCCAGCGCGTGAGCTCGCCAATTCCTGATGTCCGTCTCGGTGATCGGCTCCGGAGCGAACGCGGGGTCATCGGTAGGCCGCGACAGAGCGACGTGCAACTCGGCCGTCCTTATCGCAAGCGTTCGCATGAGTGCGAGATAGAGGCCATGGGCATCTTCGGGTAGCGGCGTCCCGGTGCGGCGGTCTTCGAGGAAGCGCACCAGGTAGTTGACGGTGTAGTCCCAACCATCACCCTGGTTCATCATGAACGCCTGCAACAGCGCAAGCGTCATCACCGTGCCATCCTCCGCCTGGTACTCTGCGGCCCCGGCGACCGGTACAATGTTAGGAAAACGCGCGACTTCCGTGAGGTACCGGCCGATCTCCAGCTCCGGGTTCTCGCCCGGTTGCAGTTTCCGATAGATCTTGAGAAAGAACTGGTCACCGATCCGGACAGTGGTATTGCTGCTCTGGCCGGGACCCGGTGTCACAGTCAGAACCGCGGCGGGATCGCCACGCAGCTCGGGAAACAGCCCGGTGTGCGAGCAGCGGATGTGTCCCGTGTGAGTCGCCAGCTCCAGTGATCCGCCGATCGCATCCACCACGACCCGGCAGAAATTCTCGTCCAGGCACGCGTCCGCGAGCACGCCGACGGTCGCCTGCTGGCGCACGCGTGCTATGGCGGCCGGCTGCAGCTTCTTGAAACGCGCCTCCTCGCCATCCTCCACTGCAATAGCGAGCGGAATGAAGTAGTGGTTGGTCTCGGTGGCACTCTCGATTGTGAAGAATGTTGCGAGCCAGCGGTCGAGCGAGCTCTCGCGCATGCCGTAGTCGGTCAGCCTGGCGCTCACGATCGGGGCGCCCTTGCCTGCGTACCACCGCTGAGTCGCGACGAAGTGCGGAATGACGCGGCTCTCGAGTTGCACGCGCAGCCGTGTCGCCAGGCTCTGCCGCCAGGTTGCGACTCTTTCCGGGAAGAAGCTGTTCCAACCCTCCACGAGCACCAACACCGGGAGGTCCTCGGGCGCCATGCGCTCGTCGTGCCACGGCGGCGCCTGGGCCTCGCGGCTCAGGCGGAACCAGTAGAAGCCATAGGCGGGGAGAGTCAGGAAGTACGGCAGCTCACCGACCGGCGGAAAGGCGGTGCTGCCGAGCAGCTCGATCGGCACCGTGCCTTTGTGCTCGGCGAGGTTGATCTCCACCGGTTGCGCCGAGCGCGACAGGTTCACCACGCACAGAATCGTGTCGTCCGCGTACTGACGCAGGTACACGAGCACCTTGCGGTTACCGGGCCGGATGAATTTGAGCGTGCCGCGGCCGAAGGCTTGCGAGTTCTTACGCACCGTGAGCATGCGCTTCATCCAGTTCAACAGGGAGGAGCGGTCGCGGGTCTGCGCCTCGACATTGACGGCTTCGTAGCCGTAGATCGGGTCCATGATCGGCGGCAGGAAGAGCTGCTGCGGATCGGCGCGCGAGAAGCCGGCGTTGCGATCGGGACTCCACTGCATGGGAGTGCGCACGCCGTTGCGGTCACCGAGGAAGAAGTTGTCTCCCATGCCGATCTCGTCGCCGTAGTAGATGATCGGCGCGCCGGGCATGGACAACAACAGGCTGTTCATGAGCTTGATGCGCTCGCCATCGTTGTCCAGCAGCGGGGCGAGGCGGCGGCGGATGCCGAGGTTGAGTCGGGCGCGCGGGTCGGCCGCATAGGCCTGGTACATGTAATCGCGCTCGCGGCTCGTGACCATCTCCAGGGTCAGCTCGTCGTGATTGCGCAGGAAAATCGCCCACTGACAGTTCTCCGGAATGTCGGGGGTCTGCTCCATGATCTCCACGATGGGGTGGCGGTCCTCCTGGGCGATCGCCATGTACATGCGCGGCATCAGCGGGAAGTGATACGCCATGTGGCATTCATCGCCGTCGCCGAAGTAGTCGCGCACGTCCTCGGGCCACTGGTTGGCTTCCGCCAGGAGCATGCGATCCGCGTATTTCTCCGTAATGACGCGGCGGATGGCTTTGATGACCGTGTGGGTCTCGCGCAGGTTCTCGTTGTTCGTACCTTCGCGCTCGACCAGGTACGGAATGGCATCCAGCCGGAACCCATCCACTCCGTAGGCCAGCCAGAATTCCATGATGCGGATGACCGCCCGCACCACGTGTGGGTTGTCGAAGTTGAGATCGGGCTGGTGGCTGAAGAAGCGATGCCAGTAGTACGCCTTCGCCACCGGGTCCCAGGTCCAGTTGGATGTTTCGGTGTCCCGGAAAATGATGCGCGTTCCGGCGTACTTGTCCGGTGAGTCGCTCCAAACGTAGTAGTTGCGTTTCGGCGAGCCCGGCGGCGCGCGGCGGGCCGCCTGGAACCACGGGTGTTGGTCCGAGGTATGGTTGACGACGAGCTCGGTGATGACGCGTAGCCCGCGGCGGTGTGCTTCCTGCACAAAGTTGCGGAAGTCGTCGCGCGTCCCGTACTGCGGATGGATGTTGTGGTAGTCGGCGATGTCGTAGCCGTCGTCGCGGCCGGGCGAAGGATAGAAGGGCAGCAGCCAGATCGTGTTGACACCCAGGTCCTGGATGTACTGCAGCTTGCTCGTGAGTCCGCGGAAGTCCCCGGAGCCGTCATCGGTGCTGTCGAAAAAGGCCCGGACGTGCACTTCGTAGATGACCGCGTCTTTGTACCAAAGAGGGTCACCCGGAGCGGCGGCGGCCCGATCGACTGGTGCGTTCATCCTGTACCCCGTTCAAAGAACACCGGAGCCTGAGCGACCAATGATCGCCGTAGCGAGGGGCGGCCGCAGTAGGCGAGCATTGGTTGGTCAGGCTCCTGGCAAAACGACGCCCCCCGGCGCCGGCTGGTGCCGGATTTCAAGCAAGGACCATGCCTAATATGGATTACAGGAAGTAGTCGAAGTCACGCTCCGTGCGGACGCGGCGGCGCACCCGGAAAATGTGGGCAGGTGAATGATGTGGATCGAGCGAAACGAAGTTGCGCGCGCCGCGCCACAGGTACCGCGCCCCGGACAGCAGGTCATCCATCTGGAAGGCGGTTTCGGCCGGCAGGCCGAGCGAGCGCAGGTCGATGGTGATCCAGCCGGACTGGGTGTAGTGCGGGTCCACATTGGCGACCACCAGCACCGATTCGGTGCCGCTGCCATTCGTTTTGCTGTACGCCATGATCATGTCGTTGTCGACATTGTGGAACGACAGGTTGTGGTCGCTCTGCAGCGGGGTGTTCTCGCGGCGGATGCGATTCACGCGGCCGATGAACTCCTTGAGGCTCGAGGGGCGGTCGCGATCCCAGTCGCGGAGCTGGTACTTCTCGGAGTTCAGGTACTCCTCGCTGCCCGCCTCGCGGGCCCGGTCTTCCATGAGCTCGAAGGCCGGCCCATAGATGCCGTAGCTCGCCCCGAGGGTCGCCGCCAGGACCAGCCGGACCATGAAGGCGGGGCGGCCGCCGAACTGCAGGTACTCGGGCAGGATGTCCGGGGTGTTGGGCCAGAGATTGGCGCGGAAGAACTCGCTCACCGGAGGAGAGTTGATCTCCGTGAGATAGGCCTCGAGCTCGCGCTTCGTATTACGCCAGGGAAAGTAGTTGTAACTCTGTGTGAAACCGGCCTTTGCGAGGCGATACATCACTTTCGGACGCGTGAACGCCTCGGCTAGAAAGAGTACATCCGGTTGTGTGCGCTTGATTTCGGCGATCACCCACTCCCAGAAACCGAAGGACTTGGTGTGTGGGTTATCGACACGGAAGATGCGCACTCCCTGGGCAATCCAGTAGTCGAAGACGCTTTTGAGCTCGGTCCACAGCGCTTTCCAATCCGGCGTCTCGAACCAGAACGGGTAGATGTCCTGATATTTCTTCGGCGGATTCTCGGCGTACTGGATCGACCCATCGGGCCGCTTCAGAAACCACTCCGGGTGCTCGCGCACGTAAGGATGGTCCGGCGTGCACTGAAAGGCGATGTCCAGGGCCAGCTCGATGCCGTGCTCCCCGGCCTTGGAGATGAGGCGCCGGAAATCCTCGAGTGTGCCCAACTCGGGATGGATGGACTTGTGGCCGCCCGCCGCGGCCCCGATCGCCCAGGGACTCCCGGGGTCGCCTGCGGCGGCCTTCGGGTTGTTGTTGGGCCCTTTGCGCTCGGTGACCCCGATCGGATGGATGGGCGGCAGATACAGCACGTCGAACCCCATCGCGGCGATTTCCGGAAGAAGGGCCTCGACGTCAGCGAATGTCCCGTGTTTGCCCGGTGTGCGTCCCGCGGAGCGCGGGAATAGTTCGTACCACGTGGAGAAGCGCGCGCGTTCGCGGTCCACTTCAACTACGAGAGAGGGCTCGTATCGGGCGACGGACTGAGGGTCCGGGTGCCGCCGGGCTAGCTGATGCACCGTGTCGCTTTGCGCCAGGACAACTCGCTCCTCGCGATCGCGCAGTGGGTCGGAAATCGCAGTGGCCCAGTCCTTCAACGTTCGGGCCTCGGCTTCCCGAACGCGTTCCCCGACGGCGCGCGCGAGTGCAGCACCGTGACGCAGGTCGAGTTCGATGTCCTGGCCCGCTTCGAATTTCTTACCCAGACCTTGTCGCCAGCTCTCGAGGTGGTCCACCCACCCGGCGACCGTGAAGACGTAGCGGCCGAGGGATTGTGCGGTGAATTGCGCCTGCCAGCGGTCGTTGCCCACGGGGCTCATGGGCACTGCGTGCCAGTCCTGTGCCCCTTCGTGGCGATAGAAGAGGACTGCGGCGACGGCATCATGGCCGTCGGTAAAGACGTCCGCCTCAACGGCTACGCTTTCGCCGATTGCGCGCTTGGCCGGAAATCGGCCGCAATCGACCCGCGGCGTGATGTTCTCGATAACGACACGGACTGTGCTCACGCCGGCGTGCTCCTTCGGAATGCCCCGGTCGGCGCCAGCAACTTTTGCGCCTTATGCAGGCGTCATGATGACGATCGACAGCGGGGGGAGGCGCAGATTCAGGGAGTGGTATTGCCCGTGTGCGGGCAATGGGGCGGCCTCGAGGCCACCGAAATTACCGATGCCGCTACCGCCGTAATACGGTGCGTCACTGTTGAGACGCTCCAGCCAGCGACCTCCGCGTGGGACACCAACCTGGTAGTTGTCGCGGGGGACCTGGGTGAAGTTACAGGCGATCAGCGCGAAATCGCCCGAGCGCCCTTTACGCAGATAGACCACGACGCTCATATCACCGTTGTTGGCGTCGATCCACTGGAACCCGTCACCGGTGAAATCCAGCTCGTACAAGGCCGGCGTGTTGCGATACAGCTTGTTGAGGTCACGGACCCAGCTTTGGACGCCGGCATGCAAGGGGTACTGCAACACGTGCCACTCGAGGCTCTCATCGTGCTGCCACTCGCGCTTCTGGCCGATGTCGCAGCCCATGAAGAGCAGCTTCTTGCCCGGATGCGTCCACATGTAGCCCAGCAGCAGGCGCAGGTTGGCGAACTGCTGCCAATCATCGCCGGGCATCTTACCAATCAGAGAGCCCTTGCCGTGCACCACTTCGTCGTGGGAGATCGGCAGGACGAAGTTCTCGGTGAAGGCGTACCAGATGCTGAACGTCAGCTTGTTGTGTTGGTACTTGCGATACACGGTCTCGGTCTGGAAGTAGGCGAGGGTGTCGTGCATCCAGCCCATGTTCCACTTCATGCCGAAGCCCAGTCCCCCCAGGTAGGTGGGACGCGAGACCATCGGCCAGGCCGTCGACTCCTCCGCGATCGTCTGGGTATCGGGATGATCCCGGTAGACCGCGAGGTTCAACTGCTTGAGGAACTCGACCGCATCCAGATTCTCGTGGCCGCCGAAGCGGTTCGGGATCCATTCGCCCGCGCGGCGGCCGTAGTCGAGATAGAGCATCGACGCGACCGCATCCACGCGCAGTGCGTCGATGTGGTACGTGTCGAGCCAGAACAGGGCGCTGCTGGCGAGAAAGTTGCGGACCTCGGAGCGCCCGTAGTTGAAAATCGAGCTGTTCCACTCGGGGTGGAACCCCTGGCGAGGGTCGGCATGCTCGTACAGGTGCGTGCCGTCGAAGTACGCCAGGCCGTGCTCGTCGGAAGGGAAGTGCGAGGGCACCCAGTCCATGATCACGCCGATGCCGCGACGATGCAGGTAGTCGACGAAATACATGAAATCCTGGGGCGAGCCGTAGCGCGAGGTCGGGGCGAAGTAGCCCGTGACCTGGTAACCCCACGAGCCGTAGAAGGGGTGCTCCATGACCGGCACCAGCTCCACGTGCGTGTAGCCCATGTCGCTGCAATAGTCGCCCAGGGCGTGCGCCAGCTCGCGATACGTGAGCGAGCGGTTATGCTCTTCCGGCACGCGTCGCCACGAGCCGAGATGGACCTCGTAGATCGAAATCGGGGCATCGAGCGCATTGGCGCGCGCGCGCGTCCGCATCCAATCCTCATCGCCCCACTCATAGGACAAGTCCCAGACTACGGATGCTGTGCGCGGAGGCACCTCGGCATAGAAGGCGTAGGGGTCCGCCTTGTCGACGCTGTAACCCGCATGTCGCGAGACGATGTGATATTTGTACAGGGTTCCGGGGCGTACTCCGGGCAGAAAGGCTTCCCAGATGCCGGAGGAGTCGCCGCGCGGCTGGAGGTTATGGGACGAAGGATTCCAACCGTTGAAATCACCCACCACCGAAACCGACGCCGCATTCGGCGCCCATACCCCGAAGTGAGTTCCCTGCGGCGTCGCGTGCGCACCCAGCTTCTCGTAGGCGCGGACGAAGGTGCCTTCGCGAAAAAGATAGATGTCTTGTTCGGTGAGCAGCATGCTGTGGAGTCTAGCAAGTCCTATGCCTATAGTTTGGCCAATACTGCGGCGCTGTGCGCCGCCGGTGCTCTCCTGGATCGCCATTTTTGGGATGATCATGACAACCACCACCGTGCACGCGGGCGAGGCGCAACCTCACGCCGTTATTGTCATTGGCCACCGTGGTGCGAGCGGTTATGTGCCCGAGCACACGCTTACCTCGTACTTCGTCGCCATTCAGGATGGGGCTGACTATGTAGAGCCCGATCTCGTGATGACGAAGGACGGCGTTCTCATCGCCCGACACGAGAACGAGATAGGCGGTACCACGAACGTTGCCGAGCATCCGGAATTCGCTTCCCGGCGGACCACCAAGGTGATCGATGGGACCCCCGTTAACGGTTGGTTCACGGAAGATTTCACGCTCGCCGAGCTCAAGACATTGCGCGCGCGCGAGCGCATTCCTGACACGCGGCCGTCCAACACACGCTTCGACGGTCAGTTCGAGATTCCGACTTTCGAGGAAATCCTGGCCCTCGTGCACGGTGTCGAGGAGCAGCGCGAGGCGCGCGCGCGGCAGCTCGACCAACCGACGCCTCACCGTATCGGCGTCTACCCGGAAACCAAACACCCCACATACTTCGCGAACGCAGGCCTGCCCATGGAGGAGTTACTGGTGCGGACCCTCGAGCGCCACGGCTACAAGGGGCGCCACGGGCTGGCCTACATCCAGTCGTTCGAAGTCGGCAACCTCAAGGCGCTGAGCAAGATGACCCAATTGCCGCTGGTACAGTTGATGGAGGCGGAGGGCGCACCTTATGACTTGGCGTCGCACCATGACCCGCGCACCTATGCCGACATGATGACGCCGGCCGGACTTGCAGAAATCGCGACCTACGCCCAGGCCATCGGGCCCAGTAAGCTGTCGATCATCCCACGTACCGCCGCCGGGAAGCTGGGTGAGCCGACCGCCCTCGTGGCGAACGCCCACGCGCGCGGACTCCTCGTCCACCCTTGGACATTCCGTGCGGAAAATACGTTTCTGCCGGTGGAGCTGCGCCATGGCGATGCTCCAGGTGCCTATGGCGACTTGCAGACCGAGTTGCTGGCTTATCTGCGAGCGGGGATCGACGGCTTCTTCACCGACCAGGCCGACCTGGGCTACCGGGCGCGCGCGATTTTTCTCCACGGTCGATTATGATGCCGGCATGAAAATCGAGCTCACGTTCATCGAGGCGCGCGTCATCGGCTGTCTGATCGAGAAGCAGATCACGACACCGGATCAGTACCCGCTGTCGCTCAACGCGTTGGTCAACGCCTGTAACCAGAAGAGCAACCGCGATCCGGTGCTGGACCTCGATGAGCGTACGGTGCAACAGACGCTCGACGATCTCGGGCGCAAGCATTTCGTGCTGGAGAAATCGGGATTTGGCAGCCGCGTGCCCAAGTATCAGCACCGGTTCTGCAACACGGAGTATGGAACTCTCAAGCTGGACCCGCAGGAGCTCGCGATCGTGTGCGAGCTGATGTTACGGGGGCCGCAGACTCCCGGTGAGCTGCGTAGCCGGGCGTCCAGGATGGCCCCGTTTACGGATGTGTCCGAAGTGGAAGCGGCGCTGACCCGGCTGAGTGAGCGTGAGGATGGCCCCTTCGTGGTGCGTCTCGCTCGCGAAGCGGGGCGGCGGGAGGCGCGCTACGCGCATTTGTTTAGCGGCGAGGTCGCGAGCGGTGTCGAAGGTGATGCGGGGAACGATGTTCCTCGGTCACAGGTGGGCGCCGAAGCTGTGCGGTCGGCGCCATTGTCCACACCGGCGGAGACTGCGTTTCCCGACATGCGACAGGAGCAGCGCCTGGCGCGGTTGGAGGAAGAGGTTCGCGCCCTGCGCGCCGAGCTCAATGATTTGCGCACCCGGTTGGGAGGGTAAGGCAGCGCCGCCGAGGGGCGGCACGCGGGCAAAAACCCCGCTTTTTGCCCGCAGCGGACAGGACCATCGCGCTGATTCCGCCGAAAGCGCCGTAGGCGACTTTCGGCCAATAAACTAGTTCGAGCGCTTGCGGTGGGTCGTCGGCCCGACGAACACCAACGAGTTGCCCACTGCCTCCGATTCTGGCGCCCGGGCAGCCGCCTCCAGAATGACCTTCGCCCGCGAGGAGGCGGCCTGGGATTCGGCTTCCGCCTGGCTGGCTTCCACGGGATAAGCCAGCAGATAACCCTGTACTCCCAAGGGCCCGCAGTGAGCCAGGAAGTCGAGCTGCGCGGGCCTTTCGACGCCCTCCGCGACGACCTGCAGCCCGAGTCCATGACAGAGGGCCACGATGGAGCGAACGATGGCCGCCGAGCGCGGGTTGGTGTCGACCGCCTCGACGAGCATGCGATCGAGTTTTACTCGTGTGATCGGCAACTGCTCCAGAGAGGTGAGGGACGAGTAGCCGATACCGAAGTCATCGAGCGCGATGGAGACCCCGAGCTCACGCAGCCGGCGTAACGAGTCGATCGTGGTGGGGCCTGTCTGGAAGACCGTCTCAGTCAACTCCAGCTCCAGGGCGCTGGCGGGCAGTCCCGTTACCTCCAGGGCGCGTTCCACGTGGGAAACGAAGTCGCTCTCGAAGAACTGTGGCGGCGAGACGTTGATGGCGACACAGGCGCGGTGCCACCCCTGGGCGCGCCAGGCGGCGACCGTCGAGGTGGCCGAACGCAACACCCAGTCGGTCAGCTCGTGGATCAGGCCGGTCTTCTCGGCGATGTGAATGAACTCGGTGGCGGTTGCGATCCGTCCGTCCGGTTTGCGCCAACGCAGCAGGGCCTCCAGGCCCGTCACCTCGAAAGTATGCAGGGCCACCTGCGGCTGGAACATCAGCATCAGGTCGCCGGCCTCGACGGCCTTGCGGAGCGACTGCTCCAGGCGGAAGCGTTGTGCCGCCGCGTCGTACAGGGCGGCGCGATAGACGGCGAATCGATTCCGACCCAACTCCTTGGCCCGGAACAGGGCGACGTCGGCGGCCCGCAGCAGGCCTTCCGCATCTTCGGCGTGATCGGGATAGAGACTCGCGCCGACACTGGCGCTCGTCGAGAGCGCGCGGCTGTCGATCGAAAGCGGCTGTTGGAGCGCGGTGACGATGGCGGCGGCGCGAGTTTCAACTTCCTCGATCGACCTGACATCCTCGAATAGCACGGTGAACTCGTCGCCTCCGAGGCGGGCCAGCAGGCAGTTTGAGCCAGCCGCGGTCTGTAGACGCTTGGCGATGCCCTGCAAAACCCGGTCGCCGAAGTTGTGGCCCAGTGTGTCGTTGATGGACTTGAAGTTGTCGACGTCGACAAACAACAGCGCGAGGCGTTGGCCGGTAGCCGTTGCGCGGGATAGTGCGCTGGCCAGACGTGCCGAGAGCTGGCGGCGATTGGGCAACTGGGTCAGAGGGTCGTGATGCGCAAGGTGATGGAGCTGGCGCGTGCGCTCGGCAACATGTCTCTCGAGCTCCGCCTGGTGCGCACGCAGCTCGCCTTCAGCCCGCACGATGTGATCCGCCATGGCATTGAAAGACTCAGCCAACTCGTCGATCTCTGCGGAGCCTCCGCGTGGAGCGCGTGCTCCGCGGTGACCGTTGGCGATCAAACGGGTGGCCGCAGTGAGGCGGCGCACGGGCAGGCTGATGCTGAACGCGAGAGCGACTGAAACGAGGAGCACGACACCCAATACGCCCGCCCCGGTCATTGTGAGCGTGCGCTCGGCGGTCTCGGCGGACTTCGCCGCGTGTTCCGCGGCTTGGAGTAAACCGAGGCGGGCAGGATCCTGGAGTTTCTCTTCGACCGCCGCCGTCAGATTTGCGCTGTCTTCCAGGAGCTCGTGGCGAGCAGGACCGTTTGACGCGTCAAAGTGCTCGATCGCGACTCGCAAGTGCGCCGCGGTCGCAAAGTCTTCGCGAACGAGGTCGAGCCAGGCTTTGCCAGGCGAGCGCTGCAACTCGGCGGTGTGGGCGGCCAACGCCGCCGCGAACCCCTGTTCGCGGCGCGCCATGACCGGTCCTGGCACAGAGTTGCCCCGGATCGCGTCGATCGCGGTTTCGAGCTCCGCGAGGGAGCGCTGCGCCACCACCTGGGTCCCGTTGATGGCCAACCCGGCACCGCCAGCGGAGGCGACGTAGTGGTACACGCGCTCCAGTGCCGTGTTGCGCTCGTCGACCCACTGCGCCCGTTGCGCGGCGCTTTTGGCGAGCTGTGCGCCCTTGTTGACGTGCGTGGTGAGCAAGGTCCGCAGTTGCAAGACTTCGGCGGAGAGCGCGGGCGCCGGCTTGCTGTCGTAGTAGCTGGCCAGCGCTTGCTGGAGCGCCTCGCCGGCCTTCGTGATGTTACGGAAGTCGGAGGGGCGGCCTGCCTGGAGGTATTCGCTGATAGACCGGTCGTAGGCGACGAGGCTCTCCAGCACGGCATTTGCGCGCTGGGCGAGAGGCTCACTTTCGCTTTGCATCCGCCGGACGGCTTCCGAGGCCTGGCGCGTGGTCTGGGTGGCGAGCCCATGGCCCATGAGAATGACCAGGGCGACGGCGGCCAACCCGATGGCGAGCCGGCTTCCGATACCCAGTCGGGGCTTCAGGCCTCGCCAGGGGCGGCCTGGCCGCTCCGGGGGAGCAGGCAAAGGCGCGGCCGGTGGCGGCGTCTCGGGGAGAGTGTGCTGCATATGACATAAGCCGCAACTCCAGACGTCCTATGTCTTGGCGAGCGGCCTTACGGCTTGAGCGGCATGATCCCCCGCCCCGGCGCCACTTTCCGTGGCGGGGATCGCATAAAGCGTGGCGGTAGAGGGGGCTTGGCGCAGCGCCCCGCTCCCGGGATGGTCCAGGTCCCTACGGGCGGGTGCTTCGTTTGCCTTATACTAGGGCCATGATCGAGAAAAGGGACCCATGAGCGAAATCGCCGACACTTTCGACTCGGCCTTCACCAAAGCCGTCGATCTGGGTAATCGGCTCGCGGACAAGGATAAGGACGCGGACCTCTGGGACATCGCCGACGGATTACTGGCGGGTGCCCTGCAATACTGGCTGTATTCCCGCCAACCGTGCGGCGATCCGCGGTGTCAGGATTGCATGCCCATCAGTACGGCCGAAGGTCGCATGGCAGAGCTCAAACGCCTGATGGAGCAACTCGCGTCCGAGAGCGAGTACTTCCACACGCCGACTGACGCGAACGCCGGCCGCGCGTAGCCACGGCCGGTGGGAGTGTTTTGACCGGAGCGCCGCGGAGGGAATCCCGAGAAGCGCCAGAGGCGCGACGCGGGAGCCTCGTACGGCCCCGCGTCGCGCCGTTGGCGCTTCTCGGGACTTCCTCCGCTGCGCTCCGGTCGCCGTTCAGGCCGGAACGGCAGCGGCCGCGCGCGTCACTTCATCCAACGACTGCTCGAAGAGGTGGAAGCCTTCCTTCATCAATGCGTCGGTGATCGTCAGGGGCGCCAGGAAGCGAATGACGTTGCTGTAGATCCCGCATGACAACAGGACGAGGCCCCGGCGGCCGGCCGCCTGAACCAACGCCTTGGTGAGCTCCGCGTCGGGCTCGTCGGCGTTGCAGTTTTTCACCAGCTCGATCGCGACCATCGCGCCCAGTGCGCGCACTTCACCGATAGCCGGGAAGCGCACGGCCAGGCCTTTCAGGCGCGAAGTCATGAAATGTCCGATGTGGTTCGCGCGGTTGAGTAACTGCTCCTCGCGGATCACATCCAACACCGCGAGTCCCGCGGCGCATCCCAGGGGCGTACCGCCGTATGTACCGCCCAGTCCGCCGGGACCCGGCGCATCCATGATGTCGGCTTTGCCGATCACGGCCGAGAGGGGCACGCCACCAGCGACACTCTTCGCGATGGTCATGAGATCCGCCTCGACACCAGAGTGCTCGATGGCAAACATCCGGCCCGTGCGCGCGAAGCCCGTTTGAATCTCATCCACGATGAGGACGATGCCGTGTTGGTCGCACACGGCGCGCAACTTACGTAGCAACTCGGCGGGTGCTATGTAGAAGCCGCCCTCGCCGAGCACGGGCTCGATGATGATGGCGGCCACGCGGGCCGGGTCCACGTCGGCCTTGAAGAGATGCTCCAATGCCTGCAGCGACTGTTCGATGGTGATCCCGTGGTACGCCATCGGGAAGGGGAGGTGGTAGACCTCCGGCAGCATCGGCCCGAAGCCGGTTTTGTAAGGCTGGACTTTGCCCGTGAGGCTGATACAGGCGAGGGTGCGTCCGTGGAAGCCACCCGAAAAGGCGATGACGGCGGAGCGCTTGGTATGAAAGCGCGCGATCTTGATTGCATTCTCGACGGCCTCGGCACCGGTGCTGAGAAAGATGGTCTTCTTCGGCGTCTTTCCGGGAGCCACCGCGTTGAGTTGCTCTGCGAGCGCGACGTAGCTTTCGTACGGTGTGACCTGGAAGCAGGTATGCACGAAGCGCTCGAGCTGGCTGGCGATTGCCGCCTTGATCTTCGGGTGCACGTGGCCGGTGTTCATCACGGCGATGCCGCTCGCGAAATCGATGTAGCGCTTGCCCTCGACGTCCCATAGCTCCGCGTTGGAAGCGCGCTCGGCGTAGATGTTCAGGGAGTTCGAGACTCCACGCGGAATGGCGTTCTTGCGGCGCTCGTGCAGGTCGGCGTTGGACGTCAAGATGGGTCTCCGGCGCAGTGGCGAAAGCTGCGGCATTCTAAGCGAATTTCCATGCGGCGAGGTCTGATGCCCTTGGCGGTACGCTCACGCTCGCGCCCGGTCGCAAGGCGGCGTCCGCGAGGCGCTTGCGGCCGGATCGGTTATGCGATGCGGCGTCGGACCCTCTACAATGGTGGTCTTGCCCGGATAAGCGGAAGCCACTGTTTTGAGCCAAATTCCCTCTCCTGTCCCCGGACAGCCGATCACCACCGAGGTGGTGATCATCGGGGCCGGCCCGTGCGGCCTGTTTCAGGTGTTCGAGCTCGGCCTGCTCGGGATCGGCGCCCACGTGGTCGATTCCCTGGCGCATCCCGGCGGCCAGTGCGCCGAGCTCTATCCGGAGAAGCCCATCTACGACATTCCGGCGCTGCCGGTGTGCGGGGCGCAGGAACTCGTGGACCGGCTCCTGCAGCAGATCGAGCCGTTCCGCCCGACTTTCCATCTCGGCCAGGAAGTCGTCGAGTTCGCGCGCCAGGAGAACGGCCGCTTTCATGTACGAACCACGCTGGGTACGACCTTCGACGCGGGTACGGTCGTCATTGCCGCCGGTGTCGGCTCGTTCCAGCCGCGCCGCATCGGTATCGACGGCTCCGAGGCTTTCGAAGGCACTTCGCTGCACTACCGGGTGAAGAACTCGACCACCCTGCACGGCCAGGACCTCGTCATTTTCGGCGGCGGTGATTCGGCGCTCGACTGGACGTTGGAGCTGCTGCCCAAGGCGCGCAGCGTGACACTGGTTCACCGGCGGCCGGATTATCGGGCGGCACCGGCCTCAGTCGCGAAGATGCAGGAGCATGTCGCGGCCGGTCGCATGCGCCAGTTCGAAGCGCTGCCGCATTCTTTCATCGTCGACAACGGCGTCTTGCGCGGTGTGAATGTCAAGGCGCGCGATGGCGCGACGCAGGCGCTGCGGGCGGACCAACTGCTCGTGTTCTTCGGCCTGCATCCGAAGTTGGGTGCTATCGCCGAGTGGGGCCTGGAGCTGGAAAAGAAGGCTCTGAAGGTGGACACCGAGAAGTTCCAGACGAGTCTGCCGGGAGTGTTCGCCGTCGGCGATATCAACACCTACCCGGGCAAGAAGAAACTCATCCTGTCGGGCTTCCACGAGGCGGCGCTCGCGGCCTTCGCCATCCAGCATCACCTGTATCCGCAGAAGAAACAATTCCTGCAATACACCACCACGAGCCCGATCATGCACCAGCGGCTGGGCGTTCCTGACTAAAAAGGGGTTCCCGCGTGCAATCCGGTCCGGGTGCGCCGTGGTCCAATCACACTGTCCGATTTTTTCCAACCGCATTACCGTTAGGAGATGATGATGAAGCTGATTCCCCACACGTTGGTTGCCGTCGCCCTGCTGGGAGCCCAGGCCCTGCTGGTCGCCGCTCCGGCCGCCGCCGCCGATGCCTGCAAGCTGGAGATCACCGGCAACGACCAGATGCAGTACGACAAGAAGGAGCTGGCGGTTCCCGCGACCTGCAAGGAAGTGACGGTGACGATCCACCACTCCGGCCAGCTTCCGGCCGCGGCGATGGGCCACAACTGGGTGTTGGTGGCGACCTCCGACCTGATGGCGGTGGCGAACGCGGGCATGGGCGCGGGACTCGCGAGCAACTACGTTGGTGCGAGCGACAAGCGCGTCATCGCGCACACCAAGATCGTTGGTGGCGGACAGTCGGACAGCGTGACTTTCTCCACCGCGGCGCTCAAAGCGGGCGGCGACTATTCGTACCTGTGCACCTTCCCCGGTCACAACGCCCTGATGCGCGGCAAGTTCAAGTTCGGCTGATGCCGTCAGCGCGGATCTGACGTGGACCAACGCATTGCCGACCTGTTGACCCTGCTCGAGCTCGAGCAGCTCGAAGTCAACCTCTTCCGCGGCGAGAGCCGCGACATCGGCAGCCCGCAGGTCTTTGGCGGGCAAGTGCTCGGGCAGGCCCTCACCGCCGCTTCGGCGACGGTCGAGGGCCGCATCGTGCACTCGCTCCATGCCTACTTCCTGCGCCGCGGCGACTTCAACGCGCCGATCGTCTACCAGGTCGACCGCTCCCTCGACGGACACAGTTTCTCCAACCGCCGGGTCGTGGCGATTCAACACGGCCACCAGATTTTCAACATGGCCGCCTCCTTCCAGGTCCAGGAGCAGGGCTTTGAGCACCAGGTGCGCATGCCCGATGTGCCGCCGCCGGATGCACTGCCGGACTCGAGCCGGCCGCCGGCGGAGTTGCTGGAGCGGCTGCCCGAGCGCATGCGGAGGTTTCTCGAGCAACCCCGCCCCTTCGAATTCCGCTCGGTGCAGCCGATCGATTACGTGCGCCCGCGCCGTTCGGAGCCGGCGCGCCAGGTGTGGTTTCGCGCCGTCGGCCGTTTGCCCGACGATGAGAAGCTACATCGGTGTCTGCTGGCGTATGTCTCGGATTATTTCCTGCTCGATACGGCGACGTTGCCGCACGGAACTTCTTCCTTGCACAGCTCGATCATCATGGCGAGCATCGATCATGCGATGTGGTTCCATCGGCCGTTGCGTGTCGATGAGTGGCTGCTGTACGCCGTGGAGAGTCCGAGCGCTTCCGGTGCCCGCGGTTTTGCGCGCGCGGGACTTTTCAGTCTCGATGGTCGCCTCGTCGCCAGCACGGCGCAGGAAGGTCTCGTTCGCATCAAGAAAGACAGTTGAGGGTTGGATCCCGCTCATGTCAGCCCAAGGATATCTGGTGCGGTGAACCCGCTCATCCCTCTGGGTGGGGTGTTGGCTCTGGCCACGGGAGCAGCCCCGGGTGCGGACCTCGATTCGCTGGAACACCTCTGGTCCGGCGTCCACGACTCGAGCGAGCAGGTCGTCGTCAGCAGCGAGACCGGCATCACCTCCTGGCCGGAAAGCAGCGAGCGGCGGGTACGCGCCATCGTGGCGCCGGTCACGGTGCCCTGGCTCGGCTCGCACGTCCTGTACTACGAAGAGTTTCTGCACGACGACCCTGACAATCTGCGGCGGCAGTTGCTGGTGAAGTTGGAGCCGGCGGAGCCGCCGGCGCACGGAATCCGGGCCCATCTCTACACGTTCACGAAGCCGCGCGCGTGGCTTCATCTCAACTTGCGGCCGAACCGGCTGACCTCGCTCGGTAGCGATGACATTGCCACCAACTCCGCCTGCGACCTGCTCTTTACGCGCGAAGGCGAGCAGTTTCGCGGCACGACCAGCGGTCATCACTGCACCGACGTGCATGGCCAGACCACCCGCTACGTCGACTACCAGGTGCTGGTGGGGCAGGACCTGTACTGGTACCGGCGGCGCCTGTTGCGCCGGGTCGATGGCGAGGTCCAGGAGGAGCTCATCGGCTTCAACTGGTTCGAGCTCAACACGACACAGTTGTTTACCTGCCGGGTCGACTGGGCCGCGAGCGGCCGGCCGCAGGATTTACGGCCCCTGGTGCGGCTCGACATCCAGGACCAGGGCGGCCATGGCCGCTTCGTGACGCCGGACGGCCGCAAGTTCGAGCTCACCCTGCACAGTGATGACTGGCCGTTCGCGATCGAGCGCGATGCTTTGATCCTGGTGATCCAGGAGCAGGGGACGGATGTCCCCCTGGCGAGCGCCTGGTCCTCGATCGACGAGCCGGATGTGCGGCTCGATCTCAACGGGCTGCGGGTACGCTGCGGGCCGGTGGTCCCGGATACCGACGATCTGCAGGCGCGACTTAGTGGTGGGCCTGGTGCACCAGGGCGTCGATATCCTGCAACAGCACCGGGTTGAAGCGTTGTGGCACTTCCATCATCAGGAAGTGGCTGGTGTGCTCCAGCACATCGACCTTGAAGCCGGGGAGGGACTTGCGGATCCGGGCGGTGTCCGTGGGACCCCCGAGATCGGAGTTGATCGCGAGCACCGGCACGTGAATGTCGGGAAGAATCTTGGTGAAGTCCATCTGCAGGAGCGACTGCAGGGAGGCCACGCCGACCGCCGGCGGCTCGAGCGACATGTCGTAGGCGACCTTCTGGACCAGCGTAGGGTCCGCGCCTTTCTCGAACAACTTGTCGGTGACGTAGCTGCGGGTCGCCTCGATGAAGTTGTCGCGGAACGGGGCGAGTTGGTGCTCGATCTCCTTCGGGCGCATCGGGGGCAGGCCGATCGACTTCAGCGAGTCGACGGCGATGATGCCGATGACGCGGTCGCCGATGCGACGTGAAGCTTCCAGTGCCACATCGCCTCCCATGGAGTGTCCGACGAGCACCACCTGCCGATTCTTGAGTTGCCGCACGACGGTTGCGACGTCCTCGCCGTAGTTGCCCATCGACCAGTCGGTGCGGTTGCGTTCGGAGCCTCCGTGTCCCGCCAGGTTGACGGCCACCACCGTGTACTTCGATTTCAGCGCGTCGATCTGCGCGTTCCAATACGCTGCATCGCAAGCCCAGCCGTGGATGAGGACGACAGCGGGCTCACCCTTTCCCCAGACGCGGTAGTCGATGTGGACGCTGTCGGGAGTCAAAGCGAGTTGGGGCAGGCCATCAACTTGCGCTTGGGCGTTGGGGCCGGCCGCGCTCGCGCCATTGGCGGCAGAGGTACTGTCGGCTGTTGGCGACGCCGTCGGTGCGGTGCCCTTGCTACAGGCCGTGAAGCCCAGCGCGGCTGCGGTCAGAAGCGCGCCGAGACCGATGAGTGTCCGCCTGCTGTTCATGCGTGTCAGCCCTTGTGCCCTGATCTTCAGCGGATCTTAGCCTCAGGGCTTTCGACTCAGCGCAACACTTTCCCAGGATTGAGAACACCGTTCGGGTCCAGGGCGTGTTTCACGGCGCGCATGAGATCGATCTCGACGGGGGACGCGTAGTGCTCGAGCTCCTCGACTTTGAGCCGGCCGATGCCGTGCTCGGCGCTGAAGCTGCCGCCGAACTCGCGCACGAGGTCGTGGACGGCACGTTTGATCGTGGGCTCGCGCGCCAGGAACGTGTCCTTGTCCGAGTCCGGCGCTTGATTGAGGTTGAAGTGCAGGTTGCCGTCGCCGACGTGGCCGTAGCAGACCAGCCGTCCATCCGGGACGTTTGTCCGTACCCACTCCGAGGCCCGCTCCACGAAATCCGGCAGCGCCGTGATGCTGACGGAGATGTCGTGTTTGATATTCGCTCCATCGATGCGCTGGGCCTCCGGGATGCTCTCCCGGATCTTCCAGAGGGCCGCGCGCTCACGCTCATTACGGGACAACGCTGCGTCGAGTACGAGGCCGTCTTCCAACGCACTCGCCAGGGCTTCCTCCATGACCGTCTCGAGTGCCTCGGCACCGCGCGCCGAGGTCAGTTCGCTCAAGACGTACCAGTCGTAGGGCTTCTGCAGCGGATCGGTCACGCCCGGAATGTGTCGCGTCGTGAGATCGACCCCGATTCGCGGCACGAGCTCGAAGGAGCTCACGCGATCGCCACTCGCCTCGCGCAGGCGGGCGAGGAGGTCTACGGCGGCACGCGGGTTGGGAACCGAGGCGAAAGCGGTCGCGGACGAGCGTAGCTTGGGGAAGAGCTTGACGCTTGCCGCGGTGATGATGCCCAGCGTGCCTTCCGCCCCGAGGAACAGCGACTTGATGTCGTAGCCGGTGTTGTCTTTGCGGAGCGCGCTCAAGGAGGAGAAGACGCGGCCGTCGGCGAGCACCACTTCGAGTCCCAACACCAGGTCGCGCATCATTCCATAGCGCAGAACGCTCAGGCCGCCGGCGTTGGTCGACAGGTTGCCACCGATCTGGCAGGTGCCTTCGGAGCCGAGGCTCAGAGGAAAGAAGCGCTCGACGTCATCGGCGGCGCGTTGCACGTCCGCCAGGATGCAGCCGGCCTCGGCGACCAACGAATAGTTGAGGGAGTCGACGCTGCGAATGCGGTTCAGCCGGCGCAGGGAGAGCACGATCTGTTGACCCGATTCGTCCGGCGTGGCGCCGCCGCAGTAGCTGGTATTGCCGCCGTGCGGGACCACACCGATGCGGTGCTCGTTGCAATAGCGCAGGGTGCGCGAAATCTGCTCGACGGTGCGTGGTAGCACCACGGCGAGGGCCTTACCGTGGTAGAGCTCCCGGTGGTCGGTCAAGTACGGGGCGATGTCGGTGGGGTCGGCGAGGATCTCGTCGGTGGCGAGGATTTCGCCCAAGGCTTTGCGGTGATTTGACATGTTGATTTGCGCGCGTTGGGTGACCTCTAGCCGCCCCTGTCTAATTGACTAGGGCCACTCCGAGGGCCTTGCCGACCAGGAAGCTGACGACGCCGGCCCCTGCGCCGATCAGGACCATGCGGAGCGCTCCTTTCAGCGCATCCCGGCCTGTGAAAAGACTCAGTACGAGGCCGATGCAGAAGAGTGCCACACACGTGGTCGCCGCCGTGATCCCCAGGGTTAGAGTACCCGTACTTCGGGTCAGTAGGAATGGGATCAACGGAATGGCGGCGCCGAACGCGAAGGACAGGAACGAGGAGAGCGCGGCTCCCATCGGCGAGCCGAGATCGTCGGGGTTGAGTCCGAGCTCCTCACGCGAGAGGACATCCAACGCCTGTTCCGGCTGTGCCAGCAGTGCGCGACTGACTTTGCGCGCCTGTTCGATTTCCACGCCGCGAGCTGCGTAGATGAGGGCAAGCTCTTCGGCTTCTTCTTCCGGGTATTCCGCGACTTCCTCGCGCTCCAGGGCTATCTGATATTCGTACATCTCCCGCTGCGAGCGGACCGAGATGTATTCGCCGGCGGCCATCGACAGGGCGCCGGCGAGTATTCCCGCGGCTCCCGTGAGCAGGACGTAGGCACTGCCCGAGCCCGCCCCGGCGACACCCAACACCAGGCTCGCGTTCGAAACGAGGCCGTCACTGACTCCGAATACTGAGGCGCGCAGGTTGCTGCCCAAGCCGGCGCGATGACGCACGCCGATTTCGGAGACCGAGGTGGGCATCGCGTGGCCGCCGACAATTAGCGGCGCGCTGTAGATGGAGAGGCCGCGGAGTTTCATTGCGGCGAGAATGGAGCGGAGGTGGCGGGGGCCGAAGGCCCGGATGAGTCTGGCGACTATCTGTGCGCGGAGAGATGGCGTGAAAGTGCGCGCCGCGCTGGCGCGGGGCGAAGCCTCCCACTTCGCCGCCTGCTCTTCAGCGGCGGCGGCGAGTTGGAGAAATAAATTGCGCTTGCGCGCATCAGGCTCTGCTGCGGCGACCTGGTGGTAGAGCCACGCGGACTCTTTCTCGTGGTACCAGCTATCGAGGTTGCTCAGCGCTCTTCGTCCTCATCCTCGTCATCGAAGTCGTCGTCGTCCTCGTCGTCATCCTCGTCGTCTTCGTCATCGTCGAAGTCGTCGTCCTCTTCGTCCTCATCTTCTTCGTCTTCCTCGGGCTCGGACCAGCCCTCGGGCTCATCCGTATGCTCGAGATCCATTTCGTGCCACGCTTCGAGGTCGATTTCCTCGATATCACCATCGAGATACTCGATCTCGACGAGCTCCGAGTCCTCATCGACGGAGAGCACGCGGAACGACTCTTCTTCTTCCAGGTTCTCGTACCATTGGCCCGGAACCGGCTCGTAATCTCTGCTCACCGCTCGCATCCTCGAAGTTCCAAATTTTTGGCGGCCGACAGTTTAGGGGCTGCGGTCGGGTTGGGCAATTAGGGCGTCGCTACCTGCGGTCGGCCTGCGGGCCGTTGCGGCCGCGCTTCGGTTTGCCGCATGACCCCTTAGATGGTGCGGCGTCCGGATCTTCAGGCGGGTCCGCGACCGGAGAGTTTGCATATTAAGGCCCACGCTGTCGCGCAGCGGCTGCATCGATTGCGTATAGTTTTCGCACCATGAGTGCCCAAGTACCTGATAGCCCGTCTCCCCTGGGCCAAGCCCGCCGGATCGTCGTGAAGGTCGGTTCGGCGCTGCTGGTCGATTCGGAGACCGGGCGGATCAACCGGCCGTGGCTCGAGACCCTCATCGAGGACCTTCTGTGGCTGCGTAAACGGAATCAGCAAGTGATCCTGGTTTCCTCCGGGGCGATTGCGCTCGGCCGGCGGGAACTGAAGCTTGCGAAGGGGCCGCTGCGACTGGAGGAAAGCCAGGCAGCCGCAGCCGTTGGTCAGATCCGGCTCGCGCATGCCTATAAAGAGCTTCTCGAAAGCCGCGAGGTCACGGTCGCGCAGGTGTTGCTCACCCTGGAGGACAGCGAGCGGCGGCGGCGCTACCTGAACGCGCGTGCCACCCTGGATTCGCTGCTGGCCCTGGGTGCGCTCCCGGTGATCAATGAGAATGACACCGTGGCCACCGCGGAAATTCGCTATGGCGATAATGATCGTCTTGCGGCGCGCGTCGCGCAGATGTCGGGGGCGGATTGCCTGATTCTGCTTTCGGACGTCGAGGGATTGTTCACGGCCGATCCCAATAAGGATCCGAACGCGCAGTTCATCCGCGAGGTCCGGCAGATCACGCCGGAGATCGAGTCTATGGCGGGTGCGTCGGCATCGGATGTGGGCTCGGGGGGCATGACCACCAAGGTGATGGCCGCCAAAATCGCGGTTTCCGCCGGCTGCCACATGTGTATCGCGGCGGGGCACCACGCGCATCCGGTCGGACGGATCGAGTCGGGTGCCCGGTGCACCTGGTTCGTCGCGAACGCCTCACCGGTTGCGGCACGTAAGCAGTGGATTGCGGGAACGTTACGGCCTGCGGGCGCGCTGACCATCGACGCGGGGGCATTGCGGGCTTTGCTCGAGGGGAAGAGTTTGCTGCCGGCTGGCGTGGTGGCCGCGCGCGGGCGGTTCGAGCGCGGGGATACCGTGAGCATTTTGAGTGCGGATGGGACGGAGGTCGCGCGCGGGATTACGGCTTATTCGGATATCGATGCTTCGCGGATCATGGGGCGGAAGTCTTCGGAGATCGAAGGTATTCTGGGGTTCAGGGGGCGGCACGAGATGGTCCACCGCGACAATCTCGTTTTGGTGCGTAACGACGCCCCGCCCATTCAGGAATCTTCAGTGCGGGTTGCTCAATGAACGCTCACTTGGAATCGGGTCAGGTTGAAATTGGTGAGCTCATGGAGGGGCTGGGGAAGGCTGCTGTGGCGGCTTCGTCGGTGTTGGCGTTGGCTGGCACTTCTGCGAAGAACATGGCGCTGTCTGTGGCGGCTTCTGCTGTTCGGGCTCGGGCTGCGGAGATTTTGGCTGCCAATGAACGCGATATGGCCGCGGCTCGGGCGGCTAAGTTGAGTGGGGCGTTGCTGGATCGGTTGAAGCTCGATGCGTCGCGCGTTGAAGGCATCGCGCGGAGCATCGAGGATGTATTAGCGCTGCCGGATCCGATTGGCACGGTTGCGGCCGAGTGGGATCGCCCCAACGGGCTGCACATTCAACGTGTTCGCGTTCCCCTGGGAGTCATTGGGATCATCTATGAGAGTCGGCCCAATGTGACGGCTGATGCGGGGGCTTTGTGTGTGAAGTCCGGGAACGCTGTCATTTTGCGCGGCGGGTCTGAGAGTCGGCATTCGAGTGCGGCTATTCACGCGTGCCTTGTTGAGGGGCTGCGCGCGGCTGGGTTGCCGGCTGAGTGTGTGCAGCTTGTGCCTGTGACGGATCGCGCGGCTGTTGGATACATGCTGGCGGGGATGACGGAGTACATCGACGTTATCGTTCCCCGCGGTGGGAAGAGCTTGGTTGAGCGGGTGCAGAAGGAGGCTCGGGTGCCGGTCATTGGGCATCTTGAGGGTAACTGCCACGTGTATGTTGACCGTGACGCCGACGTTCGGATGGCACGCACCATCGTTGTTAATGCGAAGATGCGTCGCACCGGTATTTGCGGCGCGGCTGAGACGCTGCTGGTGGATCGCGCCTGTGTTGATACGCACCTTGCGCCTATTATTTCGGCTTTGTTGGATGCGGGGTGCGAGGTTCGGGGGGACGCGACGGTGCAGAAGGTTGATCCGCGGGTTCGGCCTGCTAGCGAGGACGACTGGTACACCGAGTATCTCGACTCGATTATCGCTGCTCGGGTCGTGGAAGGTGTTGATGCGGCTGTCGCCCACATTGCGAAGTATGGGTCGGCTCATACTGAGTCCATCGTGACGGACAACCAGGCTACGGCTGATCGGTTTTTGTCGCACGTCGACAGTGCCATCGTCCTCCATAACGCTTCCACGCAGTTTGCCGATGGCGGAGAGTTCGGCATGGGAGCCGAGATCGGAATCTCCACCGATCGGTTTCATGCTCGTGGGCCTGTTGGGGCTGAGCAGTTGACTAGCTATAAGTACGTGGTTCGCGGGAAGGGGCAGGTTAGACCGGGGTGAGTTCGACCCCAGAGCCGGAGCTGTTTCGCGGGTAGCGCAGCCCCGAGCGAAGAAGGCTCTTTCCGGGGGACGCCGTGAATACATCCCTGTAGGCTCTGGCGCGGCTCCCTGCCGCGCATTGGGGGGCGTCCGCCCCCCATTCTTGAAAGAGCCTTCTCCGCTCGTGTCTGCGCGGGCTGATCCGCGGGGTCGTCAATTACGAGGTTAGGCGCGCGGACGCTCTACTTACGCTGGTACGCGGCGGGGTAGCTTCGCGATTCCGCCCCGTAGCGAAGAGATTCCGGTTGCGCCGCGTGAGCGGAGTTCTTGTGCGGCGGCTAGGCTGCGCTTGCCGCTCGCGCATACCAACAACTCCTTGCCCTCGGGTTTGAACGGCGGGGTGCCGTACAGGAGTTGGGCCATGGGGATGTGGCGGGCATTTTTCGCCGGCATGGGGACGGTGGCGAGTTCGTGGGGTTCGCGGACGTCGATGATTTTGAAGCCGGCGGCCTGAGCGTCTTCCAAGGAGTCGAAGTCGAGCTCCACGGGGGGTGAGTCTGCGGTGGCGTCGCCCGATGTTGGAGGAGGCGCTTGCACCCCCGTTTGTGTGCGGGCTTGGGTTTGTGCCTGAGGTCGCGCTTGGCTTTGCGCTCGCGCGAGCGCGTCGGCCGCGTGAGCGGGGTGGGTCGCGGCGACCTTGGTGCGTAGGCGCGAGATCGACATCGTCAGCAGGTTGAACATCAGCAGCTCTTGGCCGAGCTGGCCGGGGAGATCCAGTAGGAGGCGTAGCGCTTCGAAGGCTTGTAGGTTGCCGAAGGTGCCGGGGACGGGGCCGAGGACGCCGGCTTCCGAGCAGTTGCCGACGATGCCGTCGCGGGTGGCTTCGGGCCAGATGCAGCGGAGGCAGGGGCCGTCGGGGCGGACGACCTGGATTTGGCCTTCGTATTGGTAGACGCTGGAGAAAATCGCGGGGACGCGCTTTGCTACGCAGACGTCGTTGAGTAGGAACTTCGTCGAGAAGTTGTCGGTGCAGTCGATGACCAGGTCGTATTGGGCGACGAGGTCCGCTGCGTTGGTGGCGTCGAGGCGCACTGCGTGAATGCGCGTGTCGACGTCGGGGTTGAGTGCTTTGACGCGATTGGCGGCGAGGTTGGCTTTGAGCTCGCCGACTTCGGCGAGGGCGTACATGGTTTGGCGGTGGAGGTTGGAGGCCTCGAGTCGGTCGCTGTCGACCAGGCCGAGGCGGCCGATGCCGGCGCCGGCAAGGTAGCTTATTACAGGGACGCCGAGGCCGCCGCAGCCTACGACGAGGACGTGGGCCGCGCGGAGTTTGCTTTGGCCTGCTGGGCCGACTTCCTTCAGCGCGATTTGGCGCGAGTAGTCGGGGACGGTGGCGGGGTCTCTGCCCGTGCTGCCGTCGCCGCGGCCGTGTGGGTTGTGGCCTGGCCCGGTGGCGCCGCGGTGCGCACCGCGGTCTTGGTCGTGCGCAAGGCTGCCGTGCTGGTGGTCGTGCTCGTTCGCGGACTCGCCGTGGCTATGCGCGCTCTGCTCATTATCGTGCGAGTGGCTGTCGTGTTGGTGGTCATGTCCGTGCGTGTGACCATGGCTCCCGTGCGTGTGGTCGTGCACGTGGGCGCTGGCAGCAGCGGGCGCGGACGTGGCGTCGGCGCTGGGGGCGGCGCAGCGTTCGCAGTTCACCCAGCCGGAGTCACCGTTCTCGTAGTGCTCCTTCTTCCAGATGGGCACCCGATGTTTGACTTCGTCGATGATGTAACGGCAGGCGCGGAATGCTTCGTCGCGGTGGCGCGCGCTGGCGCCGACCCACACGGCCATCTCGCCGATGCCGAGGTCGCCGATACGATGAACGCACGCGGCGCGCGCGATGCCGAAACGCTTGATGGCTTCGGCGACGATCTTTTCGCCTTCCTTCACTGCGAGCGGTTCGAACGCCTCGTATTCGAGGTGGCGAACGCTCATGCCTTCGTTGTTGTTACGAACGAGGCCTTCAAACGAGGTATATCCGCCGCACGCCGGATCAGCGAGCTCTTGACGCAGGGACTCGACCTTGATGGGTGTGCGGCTGAAGCGAAAGGTGGCCACGGAAATCCCCAGCGTTTAGCCGCCAGCGACAGGCGGAATAAACACAACCGAGTCGCCGTCCGCGAGCAACTGAGTCCACTCGCCGAACTCCGCGTTGATCGCGACGCGTAGCATTTCAGGTGCTAACGAGAACGGATGACGCCCCTTGAGCTCCTCGTAGAGCTCACGCGGAGTGCGCGCCGTGGTGACGAGCGCTTCGTCGCTTCGTCCTGCTTGCTCACGTAGCAGGGCGTAATACTGCACCTGGATGTTCTTGCGGGCGTTCGCCGCTTCGGGATTCAAACTAGACATAGCGGACCCATATTCCTCCGGTGTGTTGACGTTGTCGAGCGCGCGGGCATTGGGCTGATCCAGCAGCTTGGTATCCGCGTTGATCAGGAACTTACGCGGACAATCCCTGCCCGAGGCAACGTGCGCCAGGATCGGTTCCCGGCTGGAGGGTTCGTAGATCGCGCACAGCGGCTCAGGTAAGCCGTTGTGCTTGGGATTGTTGGGGTGGCCGGAGCGGTATGCCGTCGCCAGGTGCGCCGGATCGCGGTGAGCCAACAGGTAGTCGATCGTCGCGCCGTCCAGGAAGGGCAGATCGCAGGCCAACACCAGCCACGCCGCTTCGGGATAGCGGGCCTGCGCCGCGAGGATGCCGGCGATCGGGCCGAGGCCGTCGTGCGTGTCGACAATCTGCTCGAACCGCGCTCTGACCGGATCGCTCTGATCGGGTCGTACCGAGACGAATGCCTTTGCGACTCGCCCTTCCAGCAGGGACATCGCAACTTCGAGCTGCGTGCGCCCCTGGTAGCTGAGGGTGGCCTTGTCCCGCTTCATCCGGGTGCTGTGCCCGCCGGCCAGAACCAGGCCGTACACGGGCGGTGTTGCTGTAGTGTTCATCGCTTGAAGTCCCGCTTGCCGCCTGACTTCTCCAACAGTCGCACGCCAGTGATCTCGATGTCGTGCGAGAGTGCCTTGCACATATCGTAGATCGTCAAGGCCGCGACGCTTGCGCCTGTCAGCGCCTCCATCTCTACACCGGTGCGATGGTGAATGGAAACCTGGCACCGGATGATGATGTCTCCGCCGCGCTTATCCTCGATCTCAACTTTGCAGTTGTCGAGGCCCAGCGGGTGGCAGAAGGGAATGAGCTCATGCGTACGCTTGGCGGCCATGACGCCGGCGATAATCGCCGTGTCGAATACCGGGCCCTTTTTGGTGCGATGCCCGCTCTTACGCAAGGCGAGAGCCACCGCTTTCGGCAGTCGGACGCGCGCCTCCGCCACGGCAACCCTGTGGGTCACCACCTTCTCGCCTACATCGACCATGGTGGGTCGATTCTGGCTGTCCAGGTGTGTCAGGCCAGAGCGTGACATCAGCCACCGATATAGAACATTTCGACCTTGCGCTCGTCGCCGTGCTCTTTGCGCAAGGTCGCACGGAACTCGCTGTAGCGATCGGAGCGGTTCAACCAGGTGTTACGCATGATGTCGAGCAGTTGCTCGTCAGTCGCACCGCTACGAAGCGCGTCACGAAGGTTTGTGCCGTGCGTAGCAAAAAGACACGTGTAAATGACACCATCAGATGACAGGCGTGCTCGTGAGCAGTCACCGCAGAACGGCTGCGTCACGGAGGAGATGAAGCCAACTTCGCCGCTTCCGTCGGTAAAGCGGTAGCGCTCCGCGACCTCACCACGATAGTCGCGCCGCAGCGGCTCCAGCGGCCAGCGCTCGGCGATGCGGGAGGCCAACTCTTTCGACGGCACCACCAGGTCCTGACTCCAGGCGTTCCGGTTTCCAACGTCCATGTACTCGATGAAACGGACAATGACGCCGGTGCCCCGGAAACGCTCCACGAGGTCGAGTGCCGTGTGGTCGTTGACGCCGCGCTGAATGACGGCGTTCACCTTGATTGGCTCCAGGCCGGCCCGCCGCGCGTGCTCGATGCCATTCAACACATCGCCGACGCCATCGAAGCCGCCGCTCATTTTGGCAAAGACGGCAGGGTCCAGACTGTCCAGGCTCACGGTGATGCGCTTGAGTCCGGCCGCCTTGAGCTCCGCGGCGTACTTCGCCAACAGCACGCCGTTGGTTGTCAGCGCGATGTCCTCGATGCCCGGAATCTCAGTCAGGTCACCGATCAGGTCGGCGAGATTCGAGCGCAGCAGGGGCTCTCCGCCGGTCAGCCGTAGCTTGCGTACGCCGAGCTGCGCGAAGAGGCGCGTCAGTCGGACGATCTCCTCGAAGGAGAGGCGCTCCCGTGACGCGAGAAAACGGTATTTATCGTGGAACGTCTCCTTCGGCATGCAGTACGGACACCGGAAATTGCACCGGTCCATGACCGAGATGCGCAGGTCCCGTAAGGGACGGCCCAGCGTGTCGCGAGGGGAGGAGCGGGAGCCGAAAGGAACGACGACTTCAGTACTTGGCATTGTGAATCAAGGTATTACCACCTGGCGCAGGCGAACGCCATTTCTCTTAATGGGGGCTTTTGCCTGCCGGTCAATTACCAGCGGTGCAGGCGGGTAATGAAGCCCTTGGCGTAGGTGTTGGGGCCCGCGGGGAGCTCGACGAAGCCGTCCGTCCCGGCCAAGGCCGTGAAATCGCCGGAATTGTGGGTGGGCTGAGGCACCGCCCAAGGCCGGCCCCAATCATCCAGCTCCACCCGGACGGGCATGAAGAACGTCAGAGGCACGGTAACAGTCACGGGTGCGCTCAAGGCGATCTTTTCCGGCACGTCCGCAGGTGTCTGCCCCAGGCTAGCGAAAAGCGCCGGGATGACATACCGACGCAAGCACACCAGCGTCGAAACAGGGTTACCCGGAAGCGCGAACACCGCCGCGCCAGAGCTCGCGACTCCGAACCACAGGGGTTTGCCGGGCCTTTGCGCGACCTTATGGAAAATCGGTCGCACACCGAGGTCATCGAGCGCCTTGGGCACCAGATCAAATTTTCCCATCGAGACGCCGCCGCTCAGGACCAGGACGTCGTGAGTCTCGAGGTGGAACTTGAGCCTGCGTTTGAGCTCAGCGAGGTCGTCGAGGAGATGGTCGTCGGCTACGCGTTGGAAACCGTGCGCTCGCAGAGCGGCAACCACTCCGTACGCGTTTGAGCGGCGAACCTGGTGTGGGAGAAGTGGTTCGCCGGGCTCGACGAGTTCGTTACCAGTGGAAATGACGGCGAGCATCGGCTGACTGCTCACGCGGATTCTTGGCATTCCGGCCGCCGCGGCAATCGCGATTTCGGGCGCGCGTAGTCGCACGCCCGCGTCGACCAGCAGGGCACCCTGACGTGAGTCGGTCCCGCGACGATGCACGTTCTGGCCTGCTTCGACGCTGACGTTTTGAGCGAGTTCGGCGTGGCCGTCGTGGATGACGATATCTTCGACAGGGATGACGCAGTCGCAACCTGAGGGAAGCACCGCGCCTGTCATGACCTCGATGCAAGCGGTGCGCGAGCTCAGTACGAGTGGTGGGTCGCCAGCGGCTTGCGTCGCCTGTATCTGTAGTCGACGCGTGCCCTCGCTCACGGCTCCACTATCGAGAGCAATGCCATCCATTGACACACGGTCGAACGGCGGCGAGTCACGCTCCGCGTAGATGTTCTCCCGCAGGACTGCGCCCGCGCACTGCGCGAGCGGCAGAGACTCGATGGGCAGACATTGCAGGTGCTGCCCGATCAGCTCCTCGGCCTGGGCCGGGGTCAGCACGGGTGGCTCGCTCAGCCTTTCTTTTTCTTGCTGGAGTCCGAGCTGTTGGCGTCGTTCTTCGCCTTGTAGATCCGGACCTGCTCGTTGAAGCGATCGGCGATGGACTGGAGCTGGTCGACGGCAGCGTTGTTCTTCTGAATCTCCATTTGCTCCATGCGATCCATGTCGGCCTTCTGCTCCGCAGTGGGTTTGTCGCCGGCCTGCGTCTTGGCGGTCGTCATGGCCGCCTCGTGCTCGAGCTTGATGCAGGCGACGTAGGCGTTGATGTCTTTGTTGTACTGGGTGACCGCCTTTTTCGCTTCCAGCATCTCCTGCATGGTCGCGGTGTTGCCGTCCGGGAGCTTGCTCGGCGGCGGCGGATAGGAACAGTCGGCGTACACTGGGCCGGCCAATGCAGCAAGTGCCGTAATGGCTAAGAGAGCTTTCATACCCTGATCCCCGTTGGCCGCACTGGGGGCGGCACATGATTGATAGTCAAACCCTATCTTAGTGGTCCCGTGGCGCTTTCGGCTACTGACCACCCGTCCGGCAAGCGTGACGCTCACCGGCGCCGGAGGCTACGTCCGTGCAGGAAACAGTCTGCCGAGTGGTCGTTCACGACGCCGACCGCCTGCAGATAAGCGTAAAGAATTGTAGTGCCGACGAAGCGGAAGCCGCGCTTTTTCAGGTCCTTGGAGATCCTGTCACTGAGCTCGGTGCGCGTCGGGAAGGTTCCGGAGTCGTTGAGTACCGGGCGGCCGTCCACGAATGACCAGAGGTATTGGTCGAAGGTACCGAATTCTTTCTGCACGTCGAGGAAGGCGCGGGCGTTGCTCACCGTGGAGTCGATTTTCAGGCGGTTGCGCACGATGCCGGAATCTTTGAGCAACGCGGCCTTTTTCCTGGCGTCGAAGCGGGCCACCTTCTGCGGGTCGAACCGGGCGAAGGCGCTCTGGTAGCTCGAGCGCTTGTGGAGAATCGTCGACCAGGACAGTCCGGCTTGAGCCCCCTCGAGGATGAGCATTTCGAACAGCAGGCGGTCGTCGTGGACCGGCCGTCCCCACTCCTCGTCGTGGTAGCGGATGTAGTCGGGGTCGTCGGCGGGGACCCAACGGCAACGCCGTTTCTCGACTGGACGGGGCACGTTTTTTAGACGCTTCGTGGCGGTTTTCATAGGGTTTGACTCGCCGGCGCATCAGTGCGCGGCGACTGATGCAGCCGGGTCAGGCTTGCTCGCCCTGGCGCCTCAGCAGCGTTGCCGCGTAGGCCTCGTCGATCAGGTGGAAGCGCTTCTCGCTCGGCTCGTACCCATAGACGTTGGCTTCCTTGATGTCGAAATACCAGCCGTGCAGGCGCAACTGGCCGGCGGCGAGACGCTGTTGAACGATGGGGTAGGTCTTGAGGTGCTCGAGTTGCTCGAGCACGTTGAGTTGGGAGAGCTGGTTGCGCCGGTCGAGGTGGCTGCCTACCCCGGCTCCCGACTCGAGCTGCCTCAGGCCGCCTTCGCCGTGCCGGAGCCAGCATTTGAATGCAGGAACATCGCCGCTCACTCCGCCATGAGCAAGCGCACCCATCGCGCCACATTCGGAGTGACCACAGACGATTACGTTGGTGATGGGCAGATTGGCCAGGGCGAACTGGATGGCCGCGGCCTCTGCGCCGAAGTGCGGCGCTTCCTCACCTTCGTGGTACGGAGGGATGAGGTTGCCCACGTTACGAATGACGAACATATCCCCGGGCTCGGTCGAGGCGAACACGTTCGCGGCCACGCGGCTGTCCGAGCAGGCGATGAAGAGCGCATCCGGGGCTTGGCCGAGCGCTAGCAGCGCGAAGGTGTCCTTGACCTCGGGCCGTACCTTTTTGCGGAAGTCGACGATGCCGTTCAGCAGTTTTTTCACGGTACCTGATTCGTTGGAGCGTTGAGACGGACAGGCGTCCTAAGTCCAGCTCCGCCGTTGGCAGGGCGCTGGGCTTGGCAGCCGCGGCGGAATTTTATCGTTGCAAGGCTCGGCGCGCGAGGGTGGCGATGAGGGGGCTCTTTGCGGCGCGGGCACCTTGATGGTGCGTCATGAGGTCACCCGCGAAGCAGGCGCCGTGGCGGGCTTGGGCTGTAGGTGCGCGGGTTCGTCAGGCGCCGCCGCCGTATGGGGGCCTGTTGCTTCACGTCAGGCGGGGGACTGCATGGCGAGGTCTCGGCCGCCGACCTCGGGGGCGGGTTTGGTTGTAACTAACTCCTAACAGCTCCAGATGGAGCGGGCGCACTCGCGGGCGGTAGGCGGTGCTTCTGTGGGCTTCGGAACGAGGTTCCCCGCCCGCCGGATCGCTGAGGTTGCGCGCGCCGCGCCGGCACCGTGATAAGATCGCGCTACAGCGACCGGCGGCCCAAGGGTCTGGCAGCCGGCTACTCAGGCGCCCGTAGCTCAGCGAATAGAGCATCGGTCTTCGGAACCGAGGGTCGGGGGTTTGAATCCCTCCGGGCGCGCCACTTCCCGAGCCCCCTTTTTGCAACATATTGTGCGTCCGGCAACGGACGAGCAGCGCCACCCGCCGCGGGTCGAGCAGCTCCTGCAGCGAAGTTGGAATCTCGAGTGCGTTGATTCTCAGCATGGGCGATTGATAGCACACGAGCGCGCGCGTGCCACGCACCAAATGGTTCGTTGAGGAGCCCGGGCCGCTTCACCGTCTGCGCGCGGAGTTTTGCGCCAGGTTGACGTCCCTTGCAGGTCGGCCCGGGGTTACGCCATTGACGGCGCGACGCTGCGCGACTCCCGGGTGATGACGGTCGCGTGCGCGTTGGATGAGCAGATCGGCGACTGACTGGCGCGCATCCTCCAGGCTCGTTCCGGCGGGAAATTGAAAGATTTCCGACCGGTCGAACGGGTTCTTGAATCGGACGGGTGTCGTGGCGGGCTGCGGGTCTGCGGGTTGCAGTGGCTCCGCCGCGGGAGGCGCCACGGCCGCGGGGGCTTGCGGTGCTGCCAGCGAAGGCTCTGGAGGTTGTGGTCTTGGCGTTGCCGCCGGTTCGGCTTGCTGCGGCTCACGGCTCTGCGGCGCCGGGGGGCTCCACGAGCCGGTGTTGCTGAGAATGAGGAGAGCCGCCGCGACTGCGGCGAGCGCGCCGCCGGCGAGCATTGCTGGCCTGCGGTTTCTGGGGCTGCCTGACTTCGCAGTTGCGGATGTTGGCCCTGCGGGTGTCGGCACCGCGTGCGTCGCTGCGCTCTTGTGCGCCTCTATTGGGTGTCGACCCTCGGGCGATACGCCTTGGGGTTGGCGCGCCGGTTCACTCCGTTCAGCGCGGTGTATTGGAGGAGATACCGCCGCTGCGGTCTGTGGCACTTGCGATGTGTCCGCAGCCACCGCCGGTTCGGCGTGAGGTGGGCCGGAGAGGCTCGGTGGCGTTGGTAATTTGGTCTGCCCCGCCTCGTGCGGCGTGTGTAATAAATGCTCAGCTTGCGCCTTTGTACTCGAGGCTGCGGGCGCTGAATTCGGTGCGGCGGGCACAGGAGCGACGGCCGCGGGCGGCGCTGCTTGCGCGGCATCGGGCGCGCGTGGGACGTCCGGCGACGAACTGTGGGCACCGGGTGGTGCGGTTTGAACATCGGGCAGAGCGCGCGGGGCCTTGGGTGCCTGGTCTTGGAGGGCCGGTGAAACTGCTCGCGCCTCCGCCGGGCTAGCGCTTTTTGGCGCGACTGCCGGTTCCTCAGCGGCGCGCGCTAGTTTTCGCATGTCCTCAGGGCTGAGCACCATCTCAATGGTGTCTTCATCCGGGTCGTCATAGAAGCCGACGGAGCCACCCTGGGGTGGCCGCATCATCGCCGCGTGGTACCAGGGCGGGGTAGGTGCAACGCGCGAATTCGTCGCTGTTCTTGTCGCTGCGTGCTTCTGGAAATTCACATGATGCTCCAGGCGCCGATGCGCTGGCTGCGCAGGTCAATCTTGTTTAGCTTTAGCTTCGCGGTGACCTGCCTGCCGCGAGCGGTTATCGGAGGCAAGCAAGGTCCGTGCGCAGACGTACAGTGCGCGCCGCCCGACGCTCCAGTAGGCCAACAAACCCCGTCGGGCGAGCTGCTTTTTGCCGCGC
>Ga0268266_10000192_pt1 | contig 107069 bp, 87 predicted proteins | sample KBSS13metaG_FD_190356 | JGI IMG/M metagenome (GOLD analysis project Ga0268266, IMG submission 190356) | Switchgrass rhizosphere microbial communities from Kellogg Biological Station, Michigan, USA - KBS S1-3 metaG (SPAdes) (version 2) | ecosystem: Host-associated > Plants > Roots > Rhizosphere...
GCTCTGCTCGGGCACGAGCATGTAGTTCTCGCTGAGCGTGACGCCGATCTGATCAGGCATCAGGAGCTGCACGATCATCGCGCGGTCTTCCAGGTTCGGACAGGCCGGGTAGCCGAAGCTGTACCGGCTGCCGCGGTATTTCTGCTGGAAGATTTTGGCGATGCTCGGATCGTCCTCGCTGCCGAAGCCAAGTTCCTGCCTCATGTACTTGTGCCAGTACTCCGCCAGCGCCTCGGCCGACTCGACGCCGAAGCCGTGCAGGTAGAGGTAGTCTTGGTAGCGGTTTTCCTTGCGGAGTTCCTCGGCGAGTTCGCTCGACTTATCGCCGACGGTGACGAGCTGCAGGCCGAGCACGTCGTACTCGCCGGATTGTTTCGTGCGGTAGAAATCGCTCAGGCAAAGGCGCCGACGACCTTCTTGCCGCGGGAAGGTAAACCGCATCCGTTCGCGCGGCGTGCCGTGCGGTTTGATCACCTTGTTGTGATCGATGCCACACGCGCACTTGGCTTGTTGAAACTCTTCAACGTGGTAGACGATCAGGTCATCACCATCGGCCTGCACGGGGAAATAGCCGTAGATAACCTTAGGCGCGATGAATTTTTCCGCGAGCGCGCGAGCTTTAAGGGCTTCAAACACCGGCTTGGCTTTGTCTTCGATCAGCTTCTCGTACTGCTCGTCGGACAGCGCGCCCTTCTTGAGCCCCCACTGCCCCATGAACAGAGCGTTGGTGTTGATGAACGGAAAGATCAGCCGCGGCGACAGATTTTCCTTCACCACGCGCCGGCCCCAGAACGGCGGGCACGGGACGACATTGTCCTGCGCCGGCTTCACGACGTCGGCCGCGTCGGTGCTTTGCGGTTTAACCGCGTTCGCCCGCTGGTTGCGGCGTTTTTCGACGCGGGCCTGGCGGTCGATCACGACCTGGCCGAGCTGCCCGCCGGTGATGGCGTCCATCATGTGCAGGCCGTCAAACGCGTCGCGGCAGTAGAGGACGTTGCCCTTGTACAGCCCGGCCAGATCTTCTTCGGCATAATCGCGCGTGAGCGCGGCCCCGCCGAGCAGCACTGGCGCTTTCACACCGCGGCTGTTGAGCTCTTCGAGATTTTCTTTCATCACCGCGACGGATTTCACCAGCAGGCCGCTCATTCCGATGGCGTCGGCTTTCTTTTCCTCGAACGCCTTCAAGATATCCGCCACCGGCTGCTTAATGCCGAGGTTGAACACGGTGTAGCCGTTGTTGGAGAGGATGATGTCGACCAGGTTCTTACCGATATCGTGCACATCGCCGCGCACGGTGGCGAGCACGATGCGGCCCTTGCTCGAACCCTCGATCTTCTCCATGAATGGCTCGAGATACGCGACGGCCTGCTTCATCGTCTCGGCGCTTTGCAGCACGAACGGCAACTGCATCTGGCCGGAGCCGAACAGCTCGCCGACGACTTTCATGCCTTCCAGCAACAGGTCGTTGATGATCTGCAGCGGCGTGTAAGTCTTGCGCGCGTCTTCCAGATGCTGGACCAGATTTCGTTTCTCGCCGTCGATGATGTGCTTCTTTAGCTGCTCTTCCACCGTCAGGCCGGCGAATGGATCGGAGCCGCTCTTATCGACCTTCTTGTCGCCTTCTTCCGGAAACAGCCCGATGAAGTGCGTGAGCGGATCGAAGCCGTCGCGGCGGCGGTCGTAAATCAAATCGAGCGCCGCGTTCCACTGCTCGGCTGGAATGCGGTTCTGCGGCAGAATCTTGCTCGCGTGCACAATCGCGCCGGTCAGTCCGGCCTCGCGCAGCTCGTGCAGGAACGCGCTATTCAACACCACGCGCGCCGACGGCTTGAGGCCGAAGCTGATGTTGCTCAGGCCCACCACCGTGTGGCACTTGGGCAGCTCTTTGCTGATGCGGCGGGTGCCCTCGATCGTCGCGATCGCGTTTTTGCGGTCTTCTTCAATGCCCGTGCTGATCGGCAGTACGAGCGGATCGAACATGAGGTCTTCGTCGCGCAATCCGTGCTTGCCAACAGCCAAATCGCGGATGCGGGTGGCGATGGCGATCTTTCGCTCTTCCGTGCGGGCCATCGCGTTCAGCTTGTCTTCATCGATGGTGCCGCACACGAGCGCGGCGCCGTAGTTGCGCGCCAGTTCGCACATCTCGCCGAACTTTTCTTCGCCGTCTTCGAGGTTGGTCGAGTTGAGAATGCAGCGCCCGCCCGCGAGCTTCAAGCCCGCTTCAAGGACGGCCGGGTTCGTGCTGTCGAGCATGAGCGGTACGTTGATGCTGTTGACGTAGCGCTTGACGACTTCCTGCATATCGCGAATGCCGTCGCGGCCGACGAAATCGACGCAGACGTCGAGCATGTGGCTGCCGTCGCGCACTTCGTCGCGGGCCATTGACACTAGTCCGTCCCAGTTCTCTTCCTGCAGGAGACGCTTGAACTGGCGACTGCCATTGGTGTTCGTACGCTCGGCGACGATGAGATAGCTCAGGTCCTGGCGAATGTCTTCGGCGCTGTAGAGCGAGGAAATCTGCGGCTTGGGTACGATCGTGCGCACCTTTGCTTGAAGACCGACCGACGACCGATCCGCGACGTTCAGCGCCTTGCACAGCTCGTGCAGATGCTCGGGCATCGTCCCGCAGCAACCTCCAACAATATTGACCCCAAACTCGTTCACCATGCGCATCACGCCCTTGGTGAAATCCGTGGGATTCATGGGGAAATGCGACTTGCCGTCGACCATCACCGGTAGGCCGGCGTTGGGGAGCGCGCTCACCAGCCGCGGCCAGGTCTGGCAGATGTTGCGGACGGTTTCAGTCAGTTCGTTCGGGCCGAACGCGCAGTTCACGCCGAGCACGTCGACGTTCTTGTACGGCTCGAACGCGGCCACAAGGGCCGACGGATCAGAGCCGGTGAGCATCTGTTGGCCGTTGTCCTGATCGAACGACGCCTGCACCATAATCGGCACACGCTTGCCGAGCTCGGCGAACGCCACTTCGCACGCGGCGATGGCGCACTTGATGGCGAGAATGTCTTGCTGGGTTTCAATAAGGATGACATCAACGCCGCCGGCCACCAGGCCGCGCATTTGCTCGGCATAGCTGTCGAGCATCGTGTCCCAGTCGATCATGCCAAGCGAGACGATCTTCGTGCCGGGGCCGACCGAGCCGACGACGTACCGCGGCCGGTCCGGTGTTTCAAACCGGTCGCACGCCGCCCGCGCGGTTTTGGCGGCGGCCACGTTGTTCTCAAAAACGCGGTCGAGCATGTCCGCTTCGGCCATTACGATTTTGTTCGCGCCGAACGTGTTCGTCTCCACCGCATCACAGCCGACGGCGAGGAACGCCTCGTGAATTTCCTGGATCACCTCCGGCCGGGTGAAGTTCAGCACCTCGGACATGTTTTCCTGGTTCATCCAGTCGCGGTGCAGATCGAACTGGCGGGTTTGCAGGTTGCTGCCCATCGCGCCGTCGATGACGACGATACGCTGGCGGGCCAATTCAAGGAACGGTATGCGCGGCAAGTTTGGCATGGGTTGCTTCTCTATCGGTCGGAACGGAAGCGGCGCTCGCTCATTCTAGGCGGCAGGCGGGCACTCCATCTGTCTATCCGGATACATTGTTGGATGGATTCCTCCACCCGTCAAGCAAAACCTCGCGGAGGTTCCAGTCGGGAGCTCGTATTCTAATAGACAACGCCCCAGACCATGCCAATGATCCTGAATTCGATAAATCCCTATGTGGATTGGCTTTAAGTAACAGAAGGTTCAACATGCTCTGGATCTGGGTCGGTTTCATTCTCTTCATTCTGCTGCTGCTCGCACTCGATCTGGGGGTGCTGAACCGCAAGGCCCACGTCATCGGCGTGAAGGAAGCGCTCGGCTGGTCGGCGGTCTGGATCGGGCTGGGGTTGTCGTTCTCGGTGCTGGTCTACCTGGGTTACGAACATCACTGGCTGGGTCTGGGCAATACACCCGACGCCGTGGAAAAATCTGCCGACTTCCCGCAAGGCAAGGTGAACGACGGCAAGCAGGCGGTCGTCAAATACCTCACCGGGTACGTCGTCGAGAAGTCGCTCAGCGTCGATAACATTTTCGTCATTGCGATGATCTTCAGCTTCTTTGCCGTGCCGGCGATGTACCAGCACCGCGTTCTGTTCTGGGGCATCCTGGGGGCGCTGCTGATGCGCGGCGCGATGATCGGCATCGGCGCTTCGCTCATCGCCAGCTTCAACTGGATCCTCTACGTCTTCGGCGCGTTCCTCATCATCACGGCCATCAAGATGCTGCTGATCGACAGCCACACTGATCCGGCGAAGAACCCGGTCGTGCGATTCGTTAAAAAGCTCTTCCCGATTACTGATCGCTTCCATGGCGAGCACTTCTTCGTCCGCGCCGGCAGCACCGCAAGTCATGAAGCCGCCACGCCTGCGGGCACGGTTGAAAAAGATAACGCCGTCGACACCGCCCGTGTGGGCCGGATGATGCTCACGCCGCTCAGTCTATCGCTTGTGTCAGTAGAAGTGACCGACCTGATCTTCGCCGTCGACTCCATCCCCGCGATCTTCGCGATCACGGCCGACCCGTTCCTGGTCTTCACGAGCAACGTCTTTGCGATCCTCGGCCTGCGGTCGCTCTACTTCGCGCTGGCGGGCATGATGGAGACGTTTAAGTACCTCAAATACGCACTGGCGATCGTACTGGCCGTGGTGGGCGTGAAGATGCTGATGCACCTGCAGCTCAAGGCGTGGCTGGGCGGGAACTTCAACTTTTACCTGCTGGGGACTGTCCTGCTGATTCTGGCTGGTGGGGTTGTGATCTCGATGCTGGCGAATCGGCGACAGCCAGCTTGAATCGGCCAACATTTTGGACTTTACCGTAACGCTCAGTACGCTTTGAGCCATGAGCAGCGCTCCTCCACCCATCCACACTTACCCGCTGCCGACGCCCCGAAGCAACGGCTGGGCGATCGCCGGGCTTGTCTTTGGGATTCTTGGTTGCGTTCCGATTCTCACCGGCCTGCTGGCAGTCGCTTTTTCATGGATCGGCCTGCGCAAAGCGGGTCGCGATCCACAGAAATCGGGGCGAGGATTGGCCATCGCCGGTCTGATCCTCGGACTGGTTAGCCTCGTAGCGTGGACCTTAGGCGGCGGAGGCGTCTACGCGTTTTATGTCGGAACGACTGAGATTCGCGCCACCGCGAACGAAGTCGTCCGCGATCTCGGCCAAGGTAAGATCGACGCGGCCGCCGCGCTGTTCGACAAGCCGGTTGCCAGCGACCACTTCGACTCGATCAACCAACTGGTGCAGAACCAGGGCGCGTTCGTCGATTCCGCTGCCAATTCGGTGTCGGCCAACAACGTTAATGGCAACAAGACGGCTGAAGTTTCCGGCACGGCCACGTTTGCCAACGGCGCCGTTCAGTACGATGTCAGCCTGGTGAAAATTGGCGACAAGTGGAAGGTTAAAGACGTTCACTTCACCGGATCAAGGTGACGATTCTCCTTGCCATGCAAGCGATCCGGCGGCGAGAATCGTCACCAATGAACGCCGGGCGAATTCTCCTCATCGTGTGTTGTCTTGCCGCGACCGTTGCGGCGCAGACGACCGAGCCGGCCACGCAGCCCACCAGCCGCCCCGCCCTCACGCGCGAGCAGGAAGTCGATCAACTCCTCACCTACCTCAACGGCCAGTACGGCAAGCTGCTGAAGTCCCAAGATTGGATCGAGCGATCACTGGCAGTCATCAGCCTCGCGCGGCTGCCGGGAACAAAGGCGACGGACCAGTTACTCGCCGTCGTGCGATTCGACCCCACGCCGGCGGTGCGGATCGTGGCGTGGCAGGCGATTCTCAGCCGTGCGAAGTGGCTTGATGTCGCGCAGTACCAGACGTGGCTCGATGCGACCGATCAGATGTGCAAGAAGGATTATTTCCGCGGCACGACGCGCGTGGGCCTGCTGCAGGTGATGGCGCTTAACCCGCCGTCGCGCAGCGCGAAGCTGCTGTTCGTATCGATCTTCGCGCAAACGAACGCGCTCGAGCCGCAGGACATTCCGGTGCTGGATGCGCTCGGCGATTGCCTGGCCTCCTGGAAAACGCCGGACCTGGGCACCTATCTCTTCAACCGCTTGAGTAATCTAAACGACGCCTACCGCGCCGAGTACGTGCTGCACCGCGCCGGGCTCGATACACCGTGGGCCGGCGAGCACATGGACCTCGGCAGCGGGCCGATGTGGAAGTTGGCGATCGACAACAACCAGCAGTTCCTCAAGCAAGGCCGGCTCGATTGGCGGTCGGTTAAGCCGATGGAGCCCAAATCGTGGAAAACACTGGAGGCGCAGCTCATTCCGTCGGCCGACCTTGACGCACCGATCAACCCGAACGACCCCGTGTGGCGGCACGAAACTGAGCTCGGCCGGGTTGACCCCAAGCCGCTCGACGTCGTCTTCGTCGTCGACGCCACCGGCTCGATGCAACACGTGCTCGACTTCCTCAAGCGCGACATCGGGCACATCCGCGCGGCGCTGGAACTCGTCGCCAACCACCCGCGCATCGGTCTGACGTTTTACCGCGACAACGGCGACATGTTCGTCACCCGCTCGATGCGGTTAAGCGAAAATCTCAACGCACTCGACGCGTTCATCGGCACGATCGACGCCCACGGCGGCGTGGATCGGCCCGAGGCGGTGCTCGACGCCTTGACTGATGCACTCAAAGCCAACCCATGGAGTTGGAAAGGCCAGGGCAAACGTGAGATCGTGCTGCTGACCGACGCACCGCCGCACCCCGAGACACAGGCGGACTGCCTCGCGATCGCCAAGGGCTGCAAGGAAAATCGCGTGAGCCTGCAGATCATGAAAGTGAAATCGCTGGAGGATCAGGACGACCTTCGCGCGCTCGACGACTTGGCCGAGGCCGCCGGTACCGAGCCGATGTGGATGCCGCTGCAGGAACGACAGCCGTTCCGCTTCCCGCTGCCGGAGTTGGTCGATCGCGAGAGTTTGACCGGGTGCCGCGTAGCATTCGCCCCGCCAGCCGATCCCGCAGGGCGGCAGATCCTCAAGCGACTGCTCGTCGAGGCGATCAATCCACAGTTCGCCGACCGGGTGGAGCCGCTGGTCGACATCATTCTCGCGCTCACCGCGCCCAGCAGCGTAGAAAAGCGAGCACCGTTCGGCGTACCGAGCCCGGCCGAGCACGGTGTCGACATGGGAAAACCGCACGATCCGCAGGAACGTTGACCGACTCGATTTTCATTTGGGCAAAGCCCTTCTTATCGGACGCACCAATCCCGGCTACAATTCCGAGCCCGCCCGGTTTTTGACGCAAACCCGGATGTGGCGATTGCCGATAACACCCTCGTCTGCCTTAGGTTAAGTGGAAAGTGATATGGAGATCATCGAAACGCATTTGCCGGGCTGTTACATCGTTCAGCCCAAAGTTTTTCCCGATTCGCGCGGCCAGTTCGCAAAATTGTTCAGCGGCGAAGTGTTTGCCAAGGCTGGACTTACGGCCGACTTCCCGGAACTCGCATGCTCGGTCTCTAAGCAAGGTGTGCTCCGCGGGCTGCACTTTCAGCTTCCGCCAGCTGACCACGCCAAGGTGGTGTACTGCGTCGAAGGAAAAGTGATCGACGCGGTCGTCGACCTGCGCGTCGGCTCGCCGACCTACGGCGAAGGCGGGTTATGGGAACTCGATGCGGCCAAAGGCAACGGCGTTTACATCCCCCGCGGGTTCGCCCACGGGTTTTACGTGCCGGTCGAAAAAGCGGTCTTCGTTTACAAGATCGAAACGCCCTGGGTGCCGGCGCTAGACGCCGGCGTGGCGTGGGACTCGGCCGGGCTGGAGTGGCCCGACAAATCGCCGCTGCTGTCCGACAAGGACCGGAAGTTGCCGTCGCTCAAAAATTTTCAGAGTCCTTTTCGGTACGAGCCGTCTTAGGCGGTTTGTGACCGCAGTCTGGCCTCGATACACTTACACGATTGGCAAGTGATTTCAGTGTCGCAGACGATTTCGCCGACCAACCCGACCCCAGCTCCGCCGCCCGATGCGCTCAGCACGACCGTGATCGAACCGCGCGTAGGATGGCAGCCGATCGACCTGCGGGAGATCTGGCACTACCGCGATCTGCTGTTTTTTCTCGCGTGGCGCGACATCAAGGTTCGCTACAAACAGACCAGCCTCGGCGCCGCATGGGCAGTCTTGCAGCCACTCATGACGATGGTTGTATTCACCATCGTCTTTGGAAAATTCGCGAAGATGAACACGAGTCCGGTCATCATCTTCTGTGCAGCCGTGCCTTGGACGCTATTTGCGTCGGCCTTGTCTAATGCGGGAAATAGCCTCATCAGCAACCAGAACCTGATTTCCAAGGTTTACTTTCCCCGCCTCATAATCCCAATCGCATCCATCCTCAGCGCCCTAGTGGATTTTGCCATCGCGTTCGCCGTATTACTGGTAATGATGGGTTGCTACCGAATCGTGCCGGGCTGGAGCGTTGTTCTCCTGCCGGTCTTTATTTTGCTTGTGTTGATGAGCGCAATGGCTGTGGGCTTATGGCTCAGTGCTCTCAACGTGGAATACCGTGACATTCGTTACATCATTCCATTTCTCACGCAGCTTTGGGTGTTCGCCTCGCCGGTGGGATACAAATCGTCCGAAGTGCCAGAACAATGGCGCACGCTCTATGGCTTGAATCCGATGGCGGGAGTCATCGAAGGCTTTCGCTGGGCAATGCTCGGCGAAGTGGCGCCGTCGTTCGCAATGATGGGCGTCTCCACCGCGATGATCGTGGTCTTGCTGATCGGCGGCCTGTTCTACTTCCGGCGGATGGAAAAAACATTTGCGGATCTCATCTAATCACCAATGAACGATACAGCCATTCAAGTCGAGGGCGTCTCCAAGCTGTACCACATCGGCGCGAATAAAACGTACAAAACCGCGCGCGAATCATTGATGAGCGCACTGTCTGCTCCGCTACGACTTGCGAAACAACTCGCCCGTCCGAAAAGCGAGGAACCCGATCCGACCGACCTATGGGCGCTGAAAGACGTTTCATTCGAGGTGAAGCGGGGCGAAGTAGTCGGCATCATCGGGCGTAATGGGGCAGGAAAATCCACGTTGCTCAAGGTACTTGCCCGCATCACCGAGCCCACGAAGGGCCGAATTAGCATTCACGGTCGCGTCGGCAGCCTACTTGAAGTGGGCACCGGGTTTCACCCAGAACTTAGCGGCCGCGAGAATGTCTTCCTGAATGGCGCGATCCTCGGCATGCGGCGTGCCGAGATCATATCGAAATTTGACGAGATCGTCGCCTTCGCCGAGGTCGAAAAGTTCATCGACACGCCGGTCAAGCATTACAGTAGCGGGATGTATATGCGGCTCGCATTTGCCGTCGCTGCGCACCTGGAACCTGAAATCCTTATTGTCGACGAAGTACTGGCCGTCGGCGACATGGAGTTTCAAAAAAAGTGCATGGGAAAGATGAACGACGTTGCCCAGCAGGGTCGCACGGTGCTGTTTGTCAGCCACAATCTGGCTGCGATCCGCCAATTGTGCACGTCGGGCGTCATGCTTCAACGCGGCCGGGCCGTCTCATACGACAAGATCTCCAACGCCGTCGATTCATACATCAACGGCGGCACTGAACATGGGAACATCCTCACCCATGTGAACCGGATTGATAAAGCTATCAGCGTGACCGAAATCACCGTGAATGGGAGCAGCAATGACGAGCTTCCGCTCGGCGACGTTAGGTCCATTACCGTCGAAATCAGCGGCACGGTGCACGAGCAACTGCAGATGGAAATGGAAGTCCGCGTCATGGACATGTACGGGCTGCCACTCGGTTTTTTCAGTCCCGGCCATCTCACCGGCATCGTTCCGCAGCACAAGGCCGGCGACTTTAAGCTTACTCGGTCATTTCAACTGCCGCCGATGAGTCGCGGCTACTATTATCTCAACATCCACCTTACCCATCCCGGATTACACGTGTGGATGGAGGCACAGCAAGCAGTACGAATGACGTTTGAGGGCACGCCGACCGCGACCGGGCATGTGTTCGAATATGCCAAGGGTGCAGGGTGGGTCCTGCTGGGCACGGAACCACAAAACAAAGCAGCGGCGTCAAAATGACCATGGCGCAAAGTCAGCCCAACATCGCCGAATTGACCGATCCGTTCAGCCTATCAAAAGTCGTTGAACGAGCTACTGCCCGAACACGAAACGTTGCTGCAAAAGTACTCCGGTTGGTGCGGCCCGAGATTGCCAAGTCGACCTATCTGCCGCCCGTTTTCAACGTTGAGATTGAACCTGTCGCCGCCCCGCGTAAACGCGCGCTACTGAATTATCTGGTAAAACCATTCCACCTCGGCCAAGAGAGCGCCGATCGCCATAGTTACTCAAACGAATCCATAGCCCGGATGATGGCGCGTTCGCTCAACCGGAACGGGTACGTCGTAGACGTCGTTGACTGGCTCGACACAACGTTTCAACCGGCGTGCGACTATGACCTGTTCATCGGTATGACGCCCAGTTTCCAGCGTCTGGCAAACCTGCTCAAGCCGGACACGATAAAAATTTACTGGGCCACTCGTTCGCACGCCTCGTTCGAAAAGGCGGCGCTCCAAGCTCGACTAGACGCACTCTACAAACGTCGCGGGCTTTCTCTGCGTGAGGACGAATTGTTCGCTGGAATTCGTGACGATGGCGTCGAATCGGCCGACGCGATTTTTGTCATCGGCAATCAGCAGACAGTAAGTACATATGACCATCTTGGGCTTCCAACGTACGCCGTAACGAATGCCTGCCTGCCAATCAAAAAACCAGAGCTAGACGCCAAGGACTTTGCCACCGCTCGAAAGAATTTCCTGTTTCTTTCTAGTTGGGGATTGGTGCACAAGGGTCTGGATCAGACCCTCGACGCCTTCTCGAAAATGCCCGATCTGCACTTGTGGATCTGCGCCCCTTTAAAGGACGATCGCGCTTTCCTCCGTGCATATCGCACCGAATTATTCGACAGATCCAATATCCATCCAATCGGATGGGTCGACCTTCATTCGGAAAAGTTTCGGCACCTCGTCAACCGCTGCGCATTTCAACTATTCCCCTCTTGCGCCGAAGGAATGGCCGGCTCGGTGCTGAATGGCATGAGCCAAGGATTAATTCCTCTCATCACTCGAGAGAGCGGTATTGACCTCGCATCAAATTCGTATCTCGACCCCTGCTCACCGGAATTGATCGGAAAGGTGGCAACCGAGGTCTCAAATTGGCCATCCGAAAAGGTACGTAACGAGGCAATTCTGACGATCAAAGAGGCAGAAACAGCCCACTCCTTCGACGCCGTCCTTAGTCAGTTTGAGTCGGCTTTGCGTGCGGCAATCGGAATGAGCCAAACATGAACGTAACGTCTTCGACAATTGCCTTCCCGGAGCGCGAGTTGCCGCGTATCAGCATCATCACACCCAGTTTTAACCAAGCCGATTTCCTTGAGAAAACAGTTCAGTCCGTTCTAGGCCAGAATTACCCCAACCTCGAATACATCATCATCGACGGCGGCAGCAGGGACGGCTCCGTCGACATCATCCGAAAATACGAGAACCGGCTCGCATATTGGGTGAGTGAGCCGGACAAAGGACATTACGATGCCGTGAACAAAGGCATGGCCAAAGCGACTGGCGATATTGTGGCGTGGATCAACAGTGATGACATGTATGTAACAAACGCGTTGCAAACCGTCGGCAGCGTAATGGCCGAACTGCCTCAAGTGAAATGGCTAAGCAGCCTAAATGGTATATGCTGGGACAGTGATGGCGCAATACTCGGAATTTTCCCGGTCCCGGGATTTTCACGCGAGGCTTTTCTGGATGGTGAATACCTGCCCTTCAAATCGAGGCATTTGGGATGGATCCAGCAGGAGTCAACTTTTTGGCATCGCTCACTGTGGGAACAGGCCGGTGGTCGAATAAGAACCGAGTTCACCCTCGCTGGCGATTTTGATCTTTGGTCCCGATTTTACGGCCTCACGGATTTGTACGGCATCGATGCCCCCCTCGGCGGCTATCGAAAGCGGCAGGGGCAACGATCTGAAGACATGAAGAAATATCTTGAAGAGGCTGCACGCTCGCTGACGGAACTTCGCAGTTCTACCGGATGGGGCAACAGAAGCTTTCAAAACGCCTTGGTTCGCTCGCGACTTTTTGAGATACCAGGCCTCCGCAAGCATCTTCGTAAATTGGGTGGATACGACGGACACCGCGTAGTAAAAGCTCGTCCCGGACTCGCCAACTCCGGATGGATCGTGAAAGAGCAGACATTCCCATGAAAGTGCTCTATCTTACGCCCGGTGATCCTCGCACGACGCCTTTATTGTGGTCCGGAACAGCCCTTGCAATCCTTCGGGCGACCGAGGCATGCGGGCACACTGTTGAAGTGGAAACCATTCCCCACACGAAATCCGAAATGGTCGGCGATCTAAAATGGCACACCTACCGCACGATGGGAAAACAATTCCTCACAGATGCCGATCCTTTGGTTCGCGGCGGATGGTACCGATCGTTGCAAAAACGATTGCGCGGCCGTGCATTCGACGCCGTAGTGAGTTGGCATCCTTGGGCGACCCTTCTTGTACCTGGCAGTTGCCCCCGAGTTTTTTGGTATGACACTACCTTTATCGAAACGCAGCCCATCTATTACCCGAGAGTGACGGCGTCGAGCTATCGCCGCGCTCTGGCTCTGGACCGCGAGGCGGTTCATACGGCTACGGCCGTCTACTGTTCCAACGCGAGCCGGCTGTCAGCTATCCGGCATTATGATGCCGATCCGGCACGCGTGCATACGGTTCCCTTCGGTGCCAATCTGTCACACGTACCGAGTAGTGACCGCATTGCCACGGCGATCGAAACTCGAGTGCAACGTCGCGCTGGCCGCGATCTGAAATTGCTCTTTGTTGGATTCGACTGGAGGCGTAAAGGTGGCTCGGTGGCGATCGATGTTACCGAACACCTACGCAGTCGAAATTTCAATGCAACTCTCACCGTGGTAGGCAGTACGCCTGAACTCAACGACGCCCAACGATCGTATGTTCACCTTGAGGGACGTCTGAATAAGAATGATCCGGCCGACCTTCAACGTCTAAGCGAGTTGTATCTCTCGGCGGACTATTTCTTCATGACTTCGCATGGCGAATCGTTCGGAATCGTCTACTGCGAAGCGATGGCGCACGGCGTTCCGAGTATCGCGGCAAATGTTGGCGGTGTGGGAACGATCGTCCGCGACGGCGAAACGGGCATGCTGTTCGATTGGTCGGACGATCTGGCAACATCGATTGTCGAGCGAATCTGCCGCGAATACGACGATGACAACGCCTACCGCGCGATGTGCGAACGTTGTGTCGCAAGATACAACGATACGTTTAACTGGAATGCAGCCGGCAAGCATTTTGACGAAATTCTGCGTAACGCCGTCGTATCGTATGCCGGAGGGGCCTGATGCGGATCCTTTGCGTCCTGCCGAAGCATGATTACGGAAGTGCCGCCCGCGGGGCGGGCTTCGAGTACGTCACATTTGCTAAGACCTTTGCACACCTGGGTTACGACGTTTCGGTTTTCGATTTTGTGTCACGGGTTCGGACCATTGGCCTGGCGCACGCCTCGGCACGCCTCGAGGAGATCGTGCGGCGTGACAAACCCACCCTCACTTTTTTCGTCTTGACGGGCGACCAACTCCAAAAGCGAGTGATCCAGCGAATTTCTAGTTCCGGCCACACAACGACCGTGAATTGGTACTGCGACGACCATTTCAATTTTGAATCATTCTCCCGCCGCTGGACGCCGGCGTTTAATTGGGTGGTCACGACATCGCAAGAGAAGTTCCCGTTATACGCGATTCACGGATTCGACAATGCGATCAAAAGCCAATGGGCGTGCAACCATTTCGACTATGTGCGACAGGACGAGCCTTTAAAATACGACGTGACGTTCGTTGGCGCCGCCCATGGCAATCGAAGGAGTTTTGTTTCTGCGATAGAGCGAGCAGGCATCGCGGTGCAATGCTGGGGCAGCGGCTGGAGTGGTGGACGGGTGTCACAAGAAGAGATGTTGCGCATTTTCTCCAGTAGTCGGATCAACCTGAACTTTACCAACGGCGCCTCCGCTCCCACGGTAGCCCAAGCGATGCGAACCCGCGCGCGAAATTACCTTTATGCTCGTCTTGGTGACTTCGCGTTGGGTAGTCGTATCAGCCAGGCATGGTGGCAATGGCGAAGTCGCAAACTTACGAGTCCGGATGTCGCGCAGCCGTCACTATTCGCCGGCCCTCCAGCGCAGCTGGTCAATGGTGGCATACCGCAGATTAAAGGAAGGACTTTTGAGATTCCTGGATGCGGCGGATTCATGGTCACGGGCGACGCTGAAAACATGAACGATTATTTTCGCGACGGAACTGACGCCGCCATCTTCCGTAACGGCGCCGAATTGATCGAAAAAACCCAATACTATCTCGAACACGAGGCCCAGCGTCAGTCGGTTTGTGAAGCCGGCTATCGGCGAACTTTGCGTGAGCACACATACGCGCACCGGTTTCGCGAAATTTTCGCCCGGATCGGCGTCCAAAATTTTGACCTGAACGCTGCGATTTCGAAGTCCATTACCCCCGGCACGATAGAGGACATACACTAGGGTTCACATGCGATTCCACGGCCTCATGTTGCTGCGCGATGAAGAGGACATCATCGTGCAAAACCTCGAGCACCTGCTCACGTGGATCGACGCGCTCTACATTCTCGACCTGGGCAGCACTGATCGAACGTGGGATATCGTACAAGACTTTGCCCGCCGCGATCCGCGGGTCGTGCCGTTCATGCACCGGTCGATTCTTTACGACGACAACCTGCGGTCGTTCGTATTCAGCCACTTCCGCGACCGCTTTTCCAACGGCGACTGGATTTTTAAAATCGACGCCGACGAATTTTATCACGTTCCGCCGCCGCAGTTCGTGAGAGAGCGGCTGCGGCCGGGCGAGTCGGCTGTCAACCTGCTGTGGTATTACTTCCGACTCACCCAGGCAGAGGTGACCGCGTACGAGACCGGCGCAATCGACGTGATGGAAGACCGCAACCGACCGATCGAACTCCGTCGGCAGTTCTACCAGATCGCCAAGTACTCCGAGCCACGTATGTTCCGCTACCGTCGATCGATGCAGTGGCCGGAGGTTACGAGCTTCCCGTACAATGCCGGCTTCGTGGCACGCGAACGAATTCCGATCCGCCACTACCCGCACCGCGATCCACTACAGATGGCACGTCGGTATGAGCTCCGCGCATCACAAATGAAGCTGAAAGCCCATGCCGGGCCGCATTGGAAGTTGGACGACTGGCATAAGGATGTCATCGACCCCACCTCGCAAGTGGCCGTGGCAAAGACTGAGGGCGTATCAAGGATGTCCGGACTCGATCACGACCAGGTACACCAGTGGCTCCCCGGCACGCAGCTGCCGGAACTGCATCCGACGGATCACCTGCCGGGCTGGAAGACTCGGTTGGCACAGCGCATCGTTCATCCCCTGCTGCTGCCGATACTCGACCCGCGTCGACGCCCGTTTAACAACTCTTACCAGCCGACATTCATTGTCGATCCCTCAACCAATGGATAAGCCATGGCAGCGCCTGAAATTGATCCTTCCAATTCGCGATACACGGAGGGGGCCTATGCGCGCGAGAATCCGGACTGGCATTTGCCCGATGCACCTTTTAAGGCGGCCGATCTTTACGACGCGTTTCGGGCAATCCATCAGCGAAATGGTCAAGCGCAAGAATTGAGCATCGCCGACATTGGCGCCGGTGCAGCGGGCGTGCTTGCGGAGTTGGTCGCCTGGCACGGCAAGCAGTATCCAAGCTTGCGAGTTCACCCGACCGGTTTTGAAATCGCCGCAGATGCCGTGGCCATCGCCGCCCAGCATTTTCCGCATATTATGATGAGGAACAAATTCGTCGGACCGACTGACGGCCCTTTCGACGTGACGATGTTCGTCGACGTATTAGAGCACGTGGAAAACCCCTGGGAACTGCTGCGAATCGCGCACCGGATTAGCCGGTTTCTGGTTGTGCGACAACCGCTTCTTGAAAGCTTCTCCACCTTTCGACATGCCAACTACGCGGGACAACGAAAGCAGTGGGGACACATCGGATTTTTCAACTACCATTCGTTCGTCGATATGGCGGCTGCATGTGGCTGGAAGCCGCTCGCGTTGAAGCTCGACAGCCCCTGGGAAATGGCATCCGACCGTAAACACCGCACGTCGGTTCTAAAAAAGTGGTTCGTGAAATGGAATCGCCAGATGGCGTCTCAATTTATTGCCGGCTTCTACCTGAACGGCGTTTTCGAGCATGCTGAGTCCTGAAATGCCCAACATCACCGCGACCGTTGTCATCACCACCAAGAACCGCAAGGATGAGTTGCGGCCGGCGATTCAATCGGCGCTGGATCAAACCGCCAAGCCGCAGGTGCTGGTGATCGACGATGGATCGACCGACGGAACCAGCGAGATGGTGCGCGCGGAGTTCCCGACCGTCACGCTGCATCGGAGCGGTGCCTCGCTAGGTCTGATTGTGCAGCGCAACCGCGGCGCGGAGTTAGCGTCGGGCGAGATCATCTTTTCCATCGACGACGACGCCGTATTTTCTTCGCCTCGAGTACTGGAGCAAACACTCGCAGAGTTTTCGCATCCGCGGATCGGGGCGGTGGCGATTCCATTCATCAACGTGAAGAAGGACGATATCGTTCGACAACGCGCCCCCGGCGAGATCGGTACTTTTGTCACCGGAGCGTACATCGGAACGGCCCACGCGCTGCGGCGCGATGTCTTTCTGCGGCTAAGCGGTTACCGTCCTCACCTAATCCACCAAGGCGAGGAAGGCGACCTCTGCATCCGTCTGCTGAGTGCGGGATACGTTGTAGGACTCGGCCGCGCCGATCCGATTCACCATTTCGAATCGCCCAAACGGAGCTCGCGGCGGATGACGCTGTTCGGCCGTCGCAATGACATACTCTTTGGATGGCACAACGTGCCGCTGATCGACCTGCCCGCGCGGTGGATCCGCGCCACGGCCGGCGGGATTCGGCATGGCGTGCGGCGGCATCAGGTGTGGTGGACGATCGAAGGGCTGGCTTGCGGGTATGGTGGCGTTTTGAAATTCGCTACCAAGCGCGCGCCGGTCAGCCGTTCGATTTACTGCCTTTACCGCCGATTGTCCGGTGCTTCGCTTCCGCTAGTCGACATCGAGCCTCAGTTGCCGCCGTTGCATTAGGTGCATCCAGCGCATAATCGATGGCATCCGGCGAAAATATTGACAGCATGCGTTATCATCCGCCGAAGTACTGGAGGGCCATGCTGTCGCCTTCCGGCAGGGCCGGGAACACGATCATCGCTTTCAAGTTACTATGGCACAGTCATCGCTCAGCGCAACCGTTATTCTGCCAACCCTGAATCGAAAGGACCTGCTGCGCACTGCAATCGCCAGTTGCTTTGCACAGACGGTTCCGATGGAAGTCATTGTCCTCGACGACGGTTCGACCGACGGCACTGATGAAATGGTTCGCCGCGAGTTTCCGCGGGCGCAGTATCACCGCTTTGAAGATCCGAAGGGTCCGTGCTGGCTGCGAAACCGCGGGGCAAAGCTGTCGCGGGGCGAATTCTTGTTTTCGCTCGATGACGACGCGGCCTTCGTGTCGCGGCGCACGGTCGAGCAAACGATCGCCGAATTTTCGACGCCGCGGATCGGGGCGGTGGGCATTCCGTTCATCAACAAGCGCATCAGTCCCGACGTGCGTCAGCGAGCGCCAGACGATAATGAGATATATCTGACGGCGGCATTCGTCGGCGTTGCAAACGCGGTGCGTAAGACTGCGTTCATGGCCGTCAACGGCTACCACGAGGAGCTGTTTTACAAGGGCGAAGACAACGACCTATGCCTGCGCCTGCTGGCATGCGGATACGTGACGCGCCTTGGAATGGCGGACCCGGTCGAACATTACGAAACATCTGATCCCGATTCGAAGTGGGGCGATCTCTACGCACGGCGGAACGACTTGCTGACTGCGTGGGAAACTTACCCGTTCTCGAAATTGCCGGGCCGACTGGTCAGCGCGACAACCGGCGGATTAACCCAGGGATGGAAGACGGGAAAGGCAATGCGAACCGCTCGGGGACTGCTCTGGGGTTACGGGGCAATCATCACGCACCTGCTGAGCCGCCATGCCGTGCCGCCCGGAACGTACGACTTGTTCGTCCGACTCAGCAAGCATCCGACGCCGCTTCGGGCAGTCGACATGCTATTGCCACCGCTCATGTCGTCGAGGAAGCGGAAGGGTTCAAAAGTCGGCTGAAAAGGTCTTTGAACGTTGCGCCGTAGTAGTCGATGTCGAACGATTCCACGCGTGCCCGCGCGGCCATTCCCATCTGATGCCGAAGCTCCGCGTCGGCCGCCAACGCGCTGATGAAACCGGCCATGTGGTCAGAGTCGTCGTACGCGCTCAGGAACCCTTCCTGTCCGTGGCGAACGAGTGAACCGCTGTTCCGCGACGTGACAATCGGAAGGCCGGCCATCATCGCCTCGGTGACGGCGCCGGCTGAGCCTTCGCAGGTGGAGGGGAAAAGGAATATGTCGAACTTTTCCATCCATCCGCGAATCTCGCCTCGCGGCGCCGGGCCGGGGAGTTCGACCGTGTCGCGGAACTGATCAAGCACGCTCTTTTCAACCGCGGTCGGCCCGACCATGACGAACCGTACCTTCTGCGGATCGAGCCGCCGGGCGACTTCAAAGAAATAAGGCGCGCCTTTACGCAGTCCGATCTGCCCGACAAACCCCACCGTCACGGGCCCGGTGCGATCGCGACGATCAATCGGCGGCGGCGCGTTGCGATCCACCGGGTATGGAACGACGACAATTTTATTCGGGCTCACGCCGCAGCTGATTAGGCCGTCGCGCACGTACTCCGACATGCAGGTCACCACGTCGGAAAGGTCCCACGTGCTGCGCTCGATGTCGTTAAGCACGCGACTACCGATGGCCGACTTTTCGCTGGTCCACGCGGGAAAGCGCGCGAGTTGCTTGGCAAACTCCGCATATTCCACGGCGCACGGTGCGATCATCTGATCAGTAATCACTTTCAGGCCGTACGATTTGGCCGTCGCACACAGGCCGGGGAAAATGTTGCGTACGAAGCCGTAGAGCGAGTTGGCTTCGCCGAAACCTTGGTCGAGGACCCATCGGGCGGTGAGGTCGCTCATCCACGCGTAAAAGTCTACGTCGGTCTTGAACTTCCGCCGCCCGAACGCCTGGGAGAGCGCCAGCGTCGGCTTAGTAGTCACTTTGGACGCATCAAGTTCTGGGGCGAACCGTTCGGCCATTCGCTGCGCTCGAGCCGGTTTGACGCGCTTCATCACGCCGGTCACGAGCGACTCGATCGAGCCCTTGCGTGTGTACCAATCAGTGTAAACGCGCTCGAGGATTCCTGCCCGCTGCATCGCGATCGGCACGGCGTAGTGACGCCGGGCGCCGTCTTGGAGGACGGCAACCTTTGGCTCGGTCGTTAAGGAGCTGGGGGATCTGTTGAGCATAAAACGTTTTGGGATACGGTCGAGTTCGACGTTAACGCCGCCGATTGAAAGTGGCAATACCGATCGGCCGCCCTACCGCCGCAAGAGCGATCGAATGACCGTCTTGAGCGATCGCGGCATCCACCTGCCGAGCCCCGGGCGAAAAGACGCCGGATAAGCCCACTGCTCGAGCGGCAGAGGCTTGGCCAGCGCGGGCGGATTGGCTCGGACGTTTTGGATCAAATCGAAGTAGCTTTGGCCCATCACGGCGGCGCTGAATCGTTCACGTACTTCCTTCGCCGCGGCGGCAGAGAGGCGTGCCAGGGATGCGCGGTCCTCGGCCAGCGATCGGATCATCGCCGCAGCCGTGGCAACGTCACCGATATCGAATAGCCGTCCGTTTTCGTTGTCGCGGATGACGTAGTCGGTGACACCTTCGATACGCGATGCGACCGGCACGCACCCGCCGGCCATTGATTCGATCAGCGCAGAAGGTAATCCTTCATATCGCGATGGAAGGACGAACACATCGTGGCTGGCAATCAGTGCCGGGATTTGGGCCGTCGGTACAAGTCCAAGAAACGTCACGCGATCACCAAGAGGCGCACAACGGGCTTTCAGTTCGTTCAGGTGTAGGCCGTCGCCGCCGATCGTGAGGTGCACGTCAATGTCTGACAGCAACGACAGAATCTGTGGCAGCCAGAACACGCCCTTCTGCCGTTCTTCGATTCGCCCGAACGACAACAATCGCAGTGTGGTCGATGGCGTGCGCGGCGGGAGCGATTCGTAGGGTGTCAGACTCACGGCGTTGCCGATGACGGTCGTACGGGCGGGATCTATCTTCCCATATTTCACCAAACCGTTACGCACGCCTGGCGCGACACCCACAGCCGCGTGCACATAGTCGCGAAGCCCCCGCAGCGGAGGAAAGACGCCGATCGCATTGCTCTGCCCCACCAATATTCGCGTGACATGGGCTGGCAGGTAGCGAACGATGTTCATCTGGCAGGCGTCTTGCGGCGGACTAACAAATACTCCGTCGTACGCCTGATCGACTAGGTGTGACACCAACAGCTTGCCAAGGTGGTCGAAGTCTTCGCTGTTCGCGCCCACCACTTCGCCGCGCGATCGCTCGTCGGCAAAGAGTGGATCCTCAGCCGCGCGTTTCGCCCAGGTGCCATGACCGATCCACCGCAGTTCGACACCGAGCGGAGCCAAACCGGCGCGTAAGTTTCTACAGACGGTGAACAACCCGAACGATCCGGGTGACGAAAGGTAGGCGAATTTCATGATGGGCTTTCCGCGGTCAGGCGGAACATCATCCCTTTGGCAGGATGCGGTGCAACATGATCATTACACCCGCTCCAATGAGCAACGGATAAAGATTATGCGGTGTCAGATCGCGGAAGCTGCGAAACAAATACGTTGCCAACCCCAGCACCATCATCATCGCAAATGCCCGTCCGAAACTGACGCGGAGCGAGCTTTCGACACACCGGAAAAGCCAGCCAAAAAGTAGTCCCATTTCGATCACGCCCGCGCTGCCGTAGTAGATGTAGGTGCCGCCGGCGATGGACGTGGCGATTGTGCCGCCACGACTGTTTTCGGCGCTGCCGCCGGTCATTTCAGTATTGATCGCGTTACTGGTTTCGTCGAAACCCGGTTTGTTCCACCAAATTGCGCGAGGAATCCAACCGATTGCGAAACGTAAGGCGGTTCTGGGAAGAACCGAAATCGCTCCTTCGCCGGGCGTTTGGTTGTTCGGGTGCGGCCGATAGTCGGGATAGTAGCGGTAAGCGATCAGGCTCTCGGTGAACATCGAATTGCCCTGATTCTTGAATATCTCAACCTGCGACAGATCGGCTGCGAGCAAGCCCACGGTTCGGAAAGACCCCTGTACCTGAACGAAAAACAGCATAATTGCGATTGCCACACCAGTGTAAAGAATTGCCTTTTTGCTGTACATCTGGAGTTGCTGAATCGCAACAGCAGAATACTTTATCCAAATCAATGCAACCACCGGCAGAATCATGAAGAGGAATGGTCCGCGTGCTCCAGTGCCAAACTCAATCAATGTCCACAGCAGCCAGATCCCTAGGCAGACGATCCGAGCGAGCATGCTGCAGGGAACCATGATGGCAAAAAAAGCCGCAAGAATTCCGCCCACATCGCCGACTTGAAGCACTTGAGCGAGATAGCCGCCCCAGGAATAATTAAGGTTCCCATCGCGACCGACTGTCCATTGCGCCCCTTCCCCACCTCGCATGGCGGTGATCGACTTGTAGACGGCCGTATAAAATGGCTCGCGATTAAATAGCAGGAACGGTGAGAAGCCGATTAAAAAAGTTGCCGCGATCAGCAAGCCGTACAGTTTGTTGCCCCGAGGTTCCGGAAGCCGCGTAATTCTCTTTTCCAACCAACCGCCGGTCGGCAGCATGAGACCGAGAGACGCGCAAAGGCAAAACAGGCAGGTAAAGAACGCTCCCTTAGCCACCACCCATGCCGGGTATTGCACGGGCATCGAGTAGAAGTCGATCTGGAACCAATTGCTGAAATAGTCGTGGCAGTACCAGACCATCACCCCACCGTACAGCGTTATGGAGCCGATCCGCAGACGTTTTGGAAAAAAAAGTAATTCCTTAGTGACCGCCACCGTGCAAATCAATGTCAGCCACAGGAATGCTAGATCGGTCAAAGCTGGAATTCCGTTACCCATCCATGAAATGAGACTGATCACCGTGGCGACGGCCAGCATCAGCGGCATGAGGCGAGACTGCGACAACTCATCAGGGAGCGCCGGCGCGTAGACGAGATCGTCGTAGGTCAGATCGTAATGTGAGGCCGAATAGCTCATGCTGTCCGATAACTATTTCCGCGGAAGAGCTTGCGAGTACTAATGATTATAACGTCGGCCGATGCGGTCAAACACTTGCAAAATTGATTGTAAAAGCTGCCTGCGTACGAAGCTAAGGCCGCATTTCACGTGAGGGGTCCGGCTTGAGACGATACGTCTCGAAGCCAACGCGGGTTCATCTGGGCTTAAAATCGCCGATTTGGCCGCGGCAGAGATATTGCTCCGATGGCATGGAATGATCAGTCTGCTGCCCGAGACAGAGTGGCATTCAGCCCGCTGAGCGCACGCCGCACACCACTGACCGGATCACCCCGCCGCTGCCAGTCGGCCAACACCGCTTCGGAGGCGGCTTTGTAGGCGTCGATTTTATCGGCTGCCGTGACGTCGAGTAGTGCCAGTCGGAGCGCCGCCTCGTTGCCGGCGGTGAAGATCTTGCCGTTCACGCCGTCGCGTACGAGTTCAGCGGCGGCGCCGACGGCGTCGCTGGCGACGATGGCTAGCCCCGCGGCGGCGGCCTCATTGATCACCAGCGCCCATGGTTCAATATCCGGGGGATGAGCCAGCACGTCGCCGCAGCGGTAGATCGCGTTCACGGTCGCTTGCTCACCGATGAAACCCGTCCACACAATCCGCGACGCGAGCGCCGGCGAAACCGATGCCGTCAGCGACTGTCGCAGCGGACCGTCGCCAACAATAACCAAGTCCCACTCCGGCCGCTCGGCGGCGATATCAGCGAACGCGCGGAGCAGCAGGTCGACGCGCTTGATGTCGATCAGCCGTCCGCTGTAAACGATCCGCCGCCGCCCCGCTGGCAGATTGAACCGTTGCCGCGCCGACTCGATCTCCTCTGGCGACACGTTGCGGATCAGCGTGTAATCCGGCTCGTACGGCATCCAGAAAATCCGCTTCGGATCGGCTCCGTATTTTTCGAAATATGCTTGGCCGAGCGACCCGCACGGCAGCACCGCGTCACAGTGACGAATGACCCAGCGGATCAGTTGCGCTTTTATGAACGCTTTAACGCCGGTCGCGCGGTCGCCGCGAATGTTGCTGTCGCCCCACAGCATCACGGGCACACGATTCCGACTGCACCACGCGATCACCTGCAGACGAGCCAGTTCGTTGTACCCGTTAACAATGACGGCTGCTGGTCGATTGCGGTGCAACCAGTTCACGATCGCCAGACCCTGCGCGATCCGCCCGTGCTGGGTGAATGAAACCGGCCCAATTTCCGCAGGCGGGCTAAGCTCCCACGGTGCGTTGCTCTGCGCGTGCGTGAACAAGCTGTGCAGCTTGATCTCCCGCATTTCCCGCACGATTCGCTCGTGCAACGCGATGCGGTACGGCGTCATCGAGTTGGCGAGAATGGCAAGGCCCGGCCTGCCGTAGAGTTCGAGTGTGCGTGAGGCGATGCGATCCCACGTGTATTCCCGTCCCAATCGAGCCGCCGCCTCGCTCGCGGACTTGCGCCGTATGGTGTCGTTCAGCAACATAAGCATCGCGTCCGCGATTGTGCGGGCGTCGAGCGGAACAATGATCCCTGCCCCGCTGTCACGGACTTCGGGGAAATGGCACGCCTCGCTGATGACCACTGGAGTACCGCACGCAAGCGACTCTACGATCGCTACGCTAAAGCCTTCCTGCCGGCTCGGCAGCACGAAAAGCGATGCGTCGACGATCGCAGCGAGCTTGCCCTGTCCGTAAATCGGGCCGACGCGGAGTACCCGGTCGCCGAGTTTCGCGGCGGCGATTCGCTGGTCGAATTCCTTCTCCGCCCCGTCGTCAGGCCCGGCCACGACGAGCTTCACGTCTGGCCGCTGCGCCGCCAAGATCGCAAACGCGTCGGCCAGATAATCCAAACCTTTTTTCGGATGCAGTCGCGAAAGAAACAGCGCGTACGGTGCATCGGCCAACTGCGGGTGCTTCGCGCGAAAGCTCCCAGTCGCAGGCCGCGGATGAATCTGCGCCGGATCAATGCCGTTCGGAATCACCTCGCACGGGGGCCGGAGGCCAAGCGGCTCGATGAGCCTTGCCTCGTCGCGGTTGAGCACGTGCAGAAACGCCGCACCGTTCAAATCGCGACGCAGCCGCAGCGAGAGGTACGCCCGCTTCAGCCAGCGGCTTTGCGACAGGCTCCACGGATCGAGCATGCCGTGTGGCACGAACACGTACGGCTTGCCCATTCGTCGCGAAATGGTGGCCGCCTGGTGCTGTATCTCCTCCCATAGCGTGTGAATATGTACGACGTCGGCCACCGCAATGAGCTGCGAGAGCACGGGTTTGATCTGTGGATGCCGCTGGAATTTCCCAGTCGCTGGGCCGATGAGCGAGACTTCAATTCCCGCGTCGCGGAGCTCATGTGCCAAGCTGCGATCCGCATCGGGCGATACGGTCGTCGCAACGATCACCTGAGCGCCCAGCCGCGCCTGCGCGAGTGCCAGCCCCGCCAATACCACCGGCGGGCCGCCGAAGCGGCGATCGAGGCTGGAGATGACGTGGAGGATGCGCATCACTTAGCCGTGGCGGCAGAAGGGTCGTTCGCCGCGGCTGCGTTCTTCCAGTCGAACGCCGGCACGTCACTCAGTGCGATGCCCCGCGCCAGATCGTCCTGAAGACGCAGCACTTCCTGTGTTTTGGCGACCGACAGAAACTCGTAAATCGCCAGCAGCCGGCAGAAGGTGAATCCCGCCCGCCCGTCGAGAAAACCAAGCCGCAGTACGTAGGCGTAGATGAATCGCAGGAGTGGCCGAAACGGCATCTTTCGGCTCAGCAGCTTTAGCTTCCGTCGTCGCGAGAGGTCGGAGCTGCCCTTCACCTTGTCCCGCCCTTCTTCGCCCGCCACCTCAACGGCCGCCTCCCAACTGCTGTAACGGTTGTGTTTTTCGATGAACGTGGCGATATCCGGAAACGCGAAGTGCAGCATGTCGTGCTTGAGATGCCCCACCGGCCCAGTCGGCACCATGTGCTCGTGTACCTCGTTGTCGCCCGAGCCGGTTTCGTTGAAGCTCGTCAGCCGTTCGTACTCGCCAAAGCCGCGCTTGATCAGGCGGAGATTCCAACTCGGGTAATACCCGCAGTGGCGCAACCAGCGTCCCATAAAAATGAATTTGCGGTTGATGTAGTAGCCGACGTTCTGGTCGCTCTTGATCGCCTCGGCGACTTCCGCGGCCAGTTCAGGAACGATCCACTCGTCAGCATCGACGAACAAGACCCACGGGTGCTTCAAATCGGCATGGCGGAGCGCCCAATTGCGCTTCTTGGGCCACTTGCCGTTCCATTGGAAGTCGATCACTCGTGCCCCGTACGCGGCCGCGATAGCGGGCGTGACGTCGTGACTGCTTGAATCGACGACCACTACGTCGTCGGCCCAGCGTAGATGATCGAGGCACCGTGGGAGGTTGGCCGCCTCGTTCTTGGCGGGAATGACCACCGTGACCGGCACTTTACCGGACGCGGGAGCGGGCGAAGCAGGCTCTGGATTGCTCATCGAGCTCATCTTTCGGTCAAGCGAGTAGAGACTTGCAGTATATCGGCAAATGACGGCTATGGATCGGCAATGGATTGCCGATAATCTGATTGCATGCCCACCGCGCTTTCATCGCCCCCGGCGAACCCGCTCGCACCGCGCGCCGCTGCCCAATGGGCGTGGGATACCATACGCCTGTTCCTGTGGCCGCTGGGATGGAAAAAGATTCCCGCCCTGCGATGCCTGCTGCTGCGTATCTGCGGGGCGAAAACGACGTTGAAATCGCAACTGTCACGCACCTGTATCGTTGAATCGCCATGGCAGCTCACGATGGGCGAGTACTGCGCCATCGGCCGACGCGTCATCCTACAAAATACCAGCGGGCTGACGATCGGGGACCGTACGATTATCTCGCAGGACGCACACGTATGCGGCGTTGAACCTGGACCTACTCCCGGCACGTTTACGCCGATCAGTCGGCCGATTGTCATCGGAAGCGACGTATGGATCGCCGCCGGCGCGTACATTGGGCCCGGCGTGACGATCGGCGACGGCGCGGTTGTCGCCGCTTGCTCTGTGGTCACGACCGACGTGGCGCCGTGGACGGTCGTGGCCGGGCATCCGCTTCAGACAATCAAACCTCGAACCCTCCGCGAAGGAATCGCTTCTTGAATTCATCGAACCCCAACGTTCTGGTGTGCGGCCACCGCAGTTTCGCCGCGCGCGGCCTGGTGGAGTTGCTGCAGGCCGCCGGTTGCACTGTAACGACGTTCTCGCGCGGGTCCGTCTCCCGCGACGGCATTCACGTGACTGGGGCAGTCGATCACATGCACGAAAACCCGGAGCTGCCGGGGCCGTACGACATCGTCATCAACTACATCCTGCTCAAGGACGAAACAATTGAGCGCAACAACGCGTACCTCAACTCGCTGTTGCGGTTCTGCGAGAGCCGACAGGTAAAGCACCTAATCCACCTTTCATCGATGAGCGTGTACGCCAGCGAACGGGCGCTGATCAACGAACAGTCGATCGTGGAAACTGTACCCGACCGCAAAGGCTCGTACGGAAGCCTCAAGGTAGCCAGCGATCTCACGCTCATCAACAACACGCCGGCCGAACTGAAACTGACGATGGTTCGGCCGGGGTTCATCCTCGGACCGGGCCTCGGTGATCCGATGGTCGGCATGGGATTGCGGCTGGGCAAAAACAACGTGCTGCTGATGGGCGCGACGAAAAACGTGCTGCCGCTCACGACGCGCGAGCTGGTGAACGACGCGATCGTGCGCATCGTCATGCAACCGAACCCCGGCCATCGCGATGTATTTCTGCTGGCCGACAAGAAATCGCCCTCGCGCCTGGAATGGCTCCGCGGCTGCTGCAAGGTTCTCGGTAGCGGCGCCCGCGTCGTTTCGATGCCCGTGCCGCTTTGGTACTTGATGGGCTTCGGCGGCGGAATCGTCGCGAAGCTTGCGGGCATGAAGCTGCAGCCGAACAAGATCGCTCGCAACGTCTGCCGCAGCCAGAGCTACGACGCGTCCGTCAGCGAGAAAAAGCTCGGCATGAATTTCTCGATCGATTGGCCGAAGGAACTGTCGCGCTCCTTCAACGGCCAGGAGAAGAATTACAAACTGCCGTACGCCCCGCTAACTAAGAAATCGCTGCCGGGCAAGCAGGTCACCTACATCGGCTTCGGCCAGGTGGTGAAACAGAAGCATTTGCCGGCGCTTAAGCAGTTGGAGTTCGCCGGCAATATTTCTGCGTTCGATGTCGCCGCCCGCACGACCGAGGACGGGCACGCTGTTGAACCGCTAGAGAACGCTAAGCTGCCGCCGAGCGATTTGATCGTCGTCGCCTCGCCCGGGCCGGTGCACAACCAGGCGATCCCGCTCCTGCAGCAGCAGGACGTGCCAGTGCTGATCGAAAAGCCGCTCTGCTACAGGGCTGACGAACTGGACGCGTGGGTGCAGTTTTCCACCTCGCGCAAAGCGCCGGTGACCGTTTGCCAGAACTACCGATTCAAGACTCACGTCGAGAAAATGATCGAGCACCTGCGGAAATATGAGCCGGGCAAGCTGCTACAGGTCGATCTGTCATTCCACAGCCCGTCGGTAGTGAACGAGTGGCGCACCTGGACGCGCAATGAACGCCGCGCCCGCACGCTGCTGATGGACTACTCGATTCACTACCTCGACGTCGCCTGTATGTTTGCCACACAGGACTGGTCGCTCGGCCACGCCCGTTACGAGACCGACTACAATGGACACACGAATTTGATCGAAGGGCGGCTGAATTCATCGACATACCCCGTCAACTTCGTCCTGCGGCAAGGATTCATGCCCCGCCGGGCGATGCTGCGGTTTACGTTCCAGAACTACCTGACGTTCCTCGGCTTCTACCCCGACACATTTGTCGCGCAGATGGCCCACGACGGCCCGGCCCTTTATGCGATGCAGAAGAAACAGGCGTTCAACGCCACGCTGAAAAAAGTGATCGACAAGGTAACCAATCGCGATAGCGACCCCTCGCACGGCCGAGCGTACCTCGCCGCCACCGACGCCACCGGTGACGGCCTGCGCGTGCAGGCGCTGGCGAGCTTCTACCAGGCGATTTTCCAGCTCGGCCAAGCCGTTTACGAATGAAGACCGAGATCAACAACTTCCGCAACCCGCATTCGCTGGGCAACAAGCTCGCCCGCGTGGCATGGGGCGTTATTTATATGACGCTCTTCCGCCCGTCGCCGCACGTGCTGCCGCAGTGGCGGGCGATGCTGCTGAAGCTATTCGGCGCCAAACTCGGGTACGGAAAGGTCGCCTCGTCGGCCGAGATCTGGGCGCCGTGGAAGCTAAAAATGGGCTCGCACGTGTACGTCGACTCCCGCGTGCAGTTGTACAACCCGTACGGAATCACCGTGGGAGACCGCGTCGTCATCAGCCGCGACGTTGTGCTCTGCACGCCGAGCCACGATTACACGCAGCCGGATTTTCCGCTGATCGGTGGCCCCATCACCATCGGCAACGACGTGTGGATCGCTGCCGGCGCGTTCATTTCGCCGGGTGTTACGATCGGCGACGGAGCGGTCATCGCCGCGCGGGCGGTTGTAACCAAAGACGTGGAGCCGTGGACCGTCGTCGGGGGCAACCCTGCGAAAGTCATCAAACAACGGGACCTGAAATAGCCGACAAGCCGCTCAACCTCCTCTTCGTCATTGTCGACCTGTACGGCGGCGCGGGCGTGTATTGCAAGATCTTGGCAACCGGCCTGAAACGCTTCGCCGATCGGCCCGTGCGTACGCACCTGATGACTTTCCGCAGCCCAGAGATGTCTGACGAAGACACGTTGCTCTTTGATCAAATCACTAAGCTCGACCTGCCAGTGCACACTGACTGGCGGCGATCATTTGAAACCGTGCGCGACATTCGCCGGCTGACCGATGCCATCGACAGCGCGCAGTCGGACCTCATCGTCTCCATCGGCACCTACGCGAACCTTCTCGTCCCGTACGTGGCGCCCAAGCGAAAAATCATCCTCACCGAGCACGTGCATCTCTCGGGCCGGCTGAACGAAAGCAAATCGCGCGTGGTGCTGCCGAAGCTGATCCGCTGGCGATATCCCGGTCGGCCGGTCGTTGTGCCGAGTCAGGGAGCGGCCGATGATTTGCGCGATCGGTACGGGCTTGATGACGTTCGCGTCATTCCGCACGGAATCGACGCCGAGCGCGTGCTGCGGCTGGCCGAGGAAACGCCCGACGATCTTCCCAAGCACCCGTACATGGTGGCGGCCGGTCGGCTCGTCCCTCAGAAAGACTACCCGACGATGCTGACGGCCTACGCCGAAGCGCACGGCCGGGCGATCAAGACCGATCTGCTGATCCTTGGCGCCGGCTCGCAACTGCCGGCACTCGAAGCGCTCGCCGGCAAACTCGGCATTGGCGGCAACGTGAAATTCGCGGGCTTCGTGCAGAATCCTTATCCATACCTCAAGCACGCGCAAGCTCTTGTCCTTTCCAGCGTCTACGAAGGGTTCGGCCTGGCGATCCTCGAAGCGATGACCCTCGGCACGCCTTGCATCAGCACCGACTGCCCCAGCGGCCCGGCCGAAATCCTCGGCAATGGCGAGTTCGGCCTGCTCGTGCCGCCGCGCGATCCGCACGCACTGGCCAACGCCATGCTCGAGCTGGTGAGCTTCCCAGCTAAACGACAGATTCTCGTCGATAAAGCACTCCGTCGCGCCGACGAGTTGAGCCTGTCGGCGATGACTACTCGTTATCTTGCCCTGTTTGATGAAGTGCTCGGCTAAATGCGACAGTCATCACTCGTCCACTTCGCCCGGCTCGTCCGTGACATCCGCATCGGATTTCTTCGAGCGCATCGACTTGAAATGTTGGTGCAACGCCTCGAGCTCTTCATCGGTCGCATCTTCCAGATCGACAAGAGAGGTCCGCGCTCCCTTCACGCCGTGCAGCAGTTCATCAAGCTTAAGGTGAATTGCACGCGAGTCGCGGTTTTGCGTGTTCTGCACGAGGAAGATCATCAGGAACGTGACGATCGTAGTGCCGGTGTTAATGACGAGCTGCCAGTTCTCCGAATATTGAAAGTGCGGCCCAAGCAGCGCCCACGTAATGACCGATCCGACTGCGATCGCAAACGTCCACGGCGACCCCATGGCCGACGCAGTGCGGGCGGCCGCGATACGGAACCATTGGTGCGTATTGCAGAAGAACCCCTCGGGCTTCGGCTCGCAATGCGCCTCTTTCGATTCGATCTCATGGTTGATCTGACTGACACGGCCAGCTTTTCGCGGCAATGGCGAACCTGACGAAGGCGCGCTTCCCCCAGCATTGAATTTGGATGCGCTTTTAACTGCCATGTGTGCGACCCTCAGCTTGTTGCCGGACAACAAATTTTACGGCTGATGAAAGGGCTAGTCCGTCGGGTCATCCCTGATAGGACAAGCGCGGCCGCAGCGGGTGGGACAGAAGTGCGCCAGTCGGCTCAGTTAACGATCGCCTTCTTGGTCGTCGACGGTTGGTAGGAGCAGTCGGGCTCGGGCGCAAGGACGTCGCGGGAAACGGCGTACGCGCGGGCACGCGATCCACCGCACAGGCTTCTGAATTCGCACACGCCGCACTTGCCCTTGAGCCTGGAAGGGTCGCGCAGCGAGTTGAACACCGGCGACTGCTGATAAACGGTTACCGGTGAATCGATCGGAAACCGCCCGCAATTCACCGGCAGCAGCCCACCCGGAGAAATGTCGCCGGTATGGCTGATGAACAGCATGCCTTTTCCGTCATTCGTGCCAACGTCGTGCGAGGCGTGTTGTCCGTGCTGATGGCGATAGCGGCGGTACTGCGGCGCTTCGCTGGTCGTCACGTGAAACGATCGCTTGCGACTTTGCGCAAAGAGCTCGCCGAACAGCCGCTCGATCTCAAACGGATTGATTCGCTGTTCCATTCGACCGCGGCCGATCGGAACGACCAAGAAAACCGACCACGTCGACGCGCCCCGGGCCTCGATCAACGACGCGATCGCATCAACCTGCAGGACGTTACGTCGGCTGATGACGGTATTGACCTGCACGGGCAGGCCAATCTCCTTGGCGAAGCCGAGGATTTCCCCCGTCCGCTCGAAGCTTCCGGGCAGGCCGCGCATGCCGTCGTGCGTGGCGGCGTCGGCGCCATCGACGCTCACGATTAACTGCTTCAGCCCTAACTGCTGCAGCGAGATGAGCCCCTGCTTGGTCACCAACGGCGTGGCCGAGATCGTCAACTCCACGCTCAACCCGCGTCGCGTGGCGTATCCCACGAGTTCCGACAAGTCTTCGCGCTTCATCGGATCGCCGCCCGTCAAAATCAGCGTCGGCAGGCGTGGGAATGTCGTGAGTTCATCGATGAGCTGCTTCCCCTGCGCAAGCGAAAGTTCGCGAGGATGACGATCGGCCTGCGCGCAGGCACGACAGTTCTGACACGCAAGATCGCACGCCCTGGTCACTTCCCAAAATGCCATCAATGGACTGCGAAAAACGTGCCCCGCTGCGTACGGAGATGGCGTGGTCATGACAATTATCTTATCGGCACGAATCGCGCCAAACCACGGAAAAACCAGTGTGATTCGCCGAACATTCGCCGACGTTGCGACAGCGAATCAATCCCAGCGTTGGCACGTCTGCGCTTCGGTCCGATTCATCCTTCTCCCGATACGCGATCAGCATTTCCTTGAGGGTTGTTCGATTCGATCCCCTTGATGACTTACTCGTTTGCAGCACCAAAAATCAGATAGAAGGCGCGCGGCGTAACGTGCCTTCTTTTGTTCGATCGATCTAACTGACGGAGGACTTAGCCATGGCCACCAATACCCCAAAAAACATCAATGCCGGAATGACCAATCCGGATATTTCATCCAATGTTGAACGCGATCGAAAGAACCCTGATCGCAATCCCGATCCGATCACCGGTACGCCGGGCTCGCACCCGGTGGGAACTGGCATCGGCGCGGCTGCAGCCGGCGCGGCCGGAGCGGCGATCGGATCAGTGGTGCCCGGTTTGGGCACAACCCTGGGCGGTGCGATCGGAGCGGCGGTCGGCGCGGTCGCGGGCGGACTCGCCGGTAAAGGCGTGGCCGAGGTCATTGATCCGACCACGGAAAACACGTACTGGCGAAATGAATACCGCAATCGCAAGTATTTCGATTCTTCGCTCGATTACGACGCGGACTTCGCGCCCGCGTATCGATACGGCTGGGAATCGTACAACGCCTACGCCGATCGGCCGGCGGACGAAGTAGAGGACAGACTTCGCGCCGGTTGGGAAAAGAATCGCGGCACGAGCCGGTTGGAGTGGGATCGCGCGCAGCACGCGGTTCGCGACGCGTGGGACCGCGTGAAAGACCGCGCCGGCAACATGGCCCGCGACAACCCGGGCAACGCCGCCGGTTCGACCCATCGCACGAATCCAGACGTGTCGCACCCGGCGCGGGACATCGATTGAAAACGCGCAGCACCTCCGCACGGCACCCGGTTTTAGGACCGGGCGCCGCGCGACTCGATAGACCGGGCAGGATTTGGTGAACGCCGGCATCGTGCTGGTTCGTTCGACCGAATCCTGCTCTTTCATGCGCCGCAGTCCACTGCTTGTGGGCATCTTGCCGGAAACGCACGTTCTGCGGACAATCGCCGCATGAGCATCAACTGGCGAGCCTTGCATGGCGATTTCTTCGACGGCGTACGCGTGCTCGTTACCGGCGGCGCAGGATTCATCGGCGCTCACTTGTGCACGGGGCTGTCAGAACTGGGCGCGAGAGTCACCGTGCTCGACGATCTGTCGGGCGGACAGAGCGAGAACCTGGCCGGCTTGGCCAATGTTGAATTCGTTAAGGGCTCGATCCTCGATCAAACGCTGCTTGCGAAAGTGACCAACGGCTGCCGCTTTGTGCTGCACCAGGGCGCGCTCGGATCGGTCCCGCGATCCGTTGCTGAACCGCGTTTGTTTCAAGAGGTGAATGTCACCGGCACAGTGAACGTACTCGAGGCTGCTCGCGCCGCCAAGGTCAGCCGCGTCACCTTTGCCGCCAGCAGCAGCGCGTATGGCGACAGCGAGACGCTTCCCAAGATCGAGACCATGCCCACCAGCGCCAAGAGTCCGTATGCCGCAAACAAGATCGCCGGTGAAGCGCTCATGACTGCCTACGCCGGCAGCTACGGGCTCGACACAGCGGCGCTCCGTTACTTCAACATCTTCGGCCCGAAGCAGAACGCCAATAGCGCCTACGCGGCCGTCATAGCGGCGTTCGCAAAATCGCTCCTTGCCGGTGAGCGGCCGGTCATCTTCGGCGACGGCGAGCAGTCGCGCGATTTCACTTACGTCGACAATGTCGTGCACGCCAACCTGCTCGCACTCAAGAGCGAGCGACCGATCGGCGGCGTGCCGATCAACATCGCCTGTGGCCGGCGCATCAGCGTCAACCAACTCGCCGAGCGGATGGCCGCCGCGGTCGGACGCACTGATCTCCTCCCCGTTCACAAACCCGAACGCGCCGGCGACGTGAAGCACTCACTGGCCGACCTCGCCCGCGCAGAAATGCTGCTCGGCTATGAACCGATCACCGGTTTTGAAGACGGACTGGCAGCGACGATGAAATGGTACGCAGCAACAAAATGATGCGCGGGTGCCTTTGCGGCCTCGCCATGGCGGTTTTTACAATCACTTGATTTTCCCCGAAAACCCCCGTATAAATGCATCTCTAATGACACGCACCGCCGTATCATTCCGCTGTAAACCCCTCACGCAGGGCCGCATGTATATGCGACACCCGCTCTGCGCGTGGTCGATTTCGGTAAACTAAATCGAACCACGAGTTAGCCGCGAGCAAAGCTTCATCGCTCGCAAATCGAACCCTAAATTTTGCAAGTTAAGTTGGCCCGCCTGAAGAACATTCCGGCATGGCCTTTGGAGGAACTGGTCATGAGTACGAATACTTTGGTTTTGGCGGATCGCAATGCGTTTGCCCTGGATGAATTACTTGCCAGCGAAGGGAACCTCTGGGCGTCGATGGATTCCACCTACGATCGAGGCCTGCGAGCCGGCGTGGCGCAGGCGCTGCGCGATCACCTCGGGCTCATCGTCGCCACGGCCCAAAGCCATGTCGCGAAACGTCCCCAGGATCGTGCGGCAGTGCTCTCGTTTGTGGCGGGGTTACAAGGCGCACTGGTGAGAGCCACCGACGGCGACGACAACCCTTTTGAATTCGACGGCGGATTGGGAATCTGATTCGGGACAGGATCCGCCGTCCCAAGCCATGGGCAGCGGTTCCTGAACACCCGCTGTGCCTCGTGCACTCTCGTCTGGCGGCACTTGGAGGATCGACCATGAAATACTTCGCATACGGCCTTGATCTGGATATGCGCTCGCTGGTGGAGTGGACAAAACTGCACTCGACTCGCGTGCCGGCGCGCACGCTGGTCGGCCCGGCCACGCTGGCGAATTACCGCCTCTGCTTCCCCGCCTACAGCGAGTTCTGGCAAGGCGGCGTGGCCGATCTTGCGCCTGAGCCCGGCAAATCCGTGGCGGGCGCGCTGTTTGACTTGTCCTCCCGCGATCTCAACCTGCTCGACCGTTTCTTCAACCCCGCGGGCACCCCCGCACTTTTTCGTCGCGTGAATGTGACGGCCGAACTGTCTCGCGGTCGCTTGCCGATTGAGGCCGTCACTTTTCAAGCCACCGTTCACGACGTGCGACAAATCGCTCCCAGCCGCGATTACATTGAGCGCGTCATCGCCGGCGCCTATGCATTCGGACTCTCCACGCTATGGATCATGCAACTGCAATCATTCTGCCAGCAGGGCCCGCTCTCGACCGCTTCAGTTTGGAGTGATCAGCAACAGGACTTGGGCGATTTAATTCTCGCGCCGCCTGCTGCATAACCGGCGCGCTGTAAGTAATACGAGTTCCAACAGCGCGCAGTGCGTGTAAAAATTACATATCTTTGTTTCGTTGAAAGTTAAAAGAATATTTTTTGATTTTCTCATCTCCAACTGTCTATGATGTCGATTAGTTGCTGAGTCGCACCGTGCTGTGCTAAAGCAATTTGTTGATCGAATTGTCCTTCCGTTGTTGTCTGAGGCGTCCTGTTGTTCACCAAGATTCACACCTTCGAGGTACACCATGTTTCGAGCCCCCCGTGCAAACGTTCTCCGGGAAAATCCTAAATTCCTTGCCTGTACCGCTGCGCGCGCAGTTGGTTTGATTCGGCGCGCAGTGGTGGAAACCCTTGAAAAACGCACGTTTTTGTCCGCCGATGCGGGATTGGTTGCACTTTACAACCTTTCGCCGGGGCAAAGCGCGATCGAGATGGACGCGTCAGGAAACGGCAACGACGGGAAAATTCTGGGCAGCCCCGTCAATGTAAGCGGGCCCGTCGGTACGGCGCTCGAGTTCGAGCCTAAGAACGACCGCGTGGTTGTATCTGATAGCAATAGCCTTGATATCACCGGACAGATCACACTGTCCGCCTGGGTGCAGCCGGAGCACACCGGCGAATCGATGGTGATCGTCAAGAAAGCGACGTTCGGCTCGGTCGATGGATACGAGCTCGGCCTTAGCAATAATGGAAAAGTATTCTTCCGATTGAACGAGGCCTCTGCGGACAACCGCTTCCGCATCGACTCGGTCAGCGACTATCCATCGGACGGAAAGTCTTGGGTTCACGTCGTCGGCACGTATGACGGCCGAACGATGAAGATCTACATCAACGGGAAGCTGGAACGCGCCAAGCGCACCCGCGTGCGGATTCACGAAAACAACGTCGACCTCAGCATTGGGGCCCAAGCCGACGGATTCCGCGCGCTCGACGGCTCGCTTGACGACGTTCGCGTGTACAACCGCGCCCTGAACTGGCGGGATGTTGAAAGTCTGTACGCCTTAAAGACAGAGGCGCCCACGCCGTCGCCGGATCCGACACCAACGCCGGACCCCACGCCAACACCCGACCCGACTCCTACGCCGGATCCCACTCCGACGCCCGATCCGACGCCGACACCTGATCCAACTCCAACTCCGGACCCAACACCAACCCCTGATCCGACACCCACGCCGGATCCAGCTCCAACTCCGGATCCGACACCGACACCGGACCCGACTGAAGACCCGTTGAGCGTTCTGTTCTACGGGAACAGCTTTACCAACGGCTATCAAAAGGGTCTCGGCGACGTGACGCCTGTGCCGACGCTGATCAGCGAGATCGCGGTGGCCGCTGGTCACCCGGCCCCGATCATCAAGAATAAGGCCGTTGACGGGCAGGACCTGTCGTACGCCCTCTCGCACTTCCTCACGTCGTCGGTCGCGAAAGACCTCGACTACGTGGTCATGCAGGAGTATTCGACCAAGCCGACCGACATCAGCTACGAGAACCGCGGCGACCCCGCACAGTTCAAGGCCGATGCCGCGGGCCTGCTTGCGGATATCAACGCGATCGCGCCCGACGCGCTCCCGGTGCTGTACGAAACCTGGGCCCAGCCGCCGATGGCAACGACCGATCTGAAGAATTACTACCCCGGCCTATCCGCGAGCGCAGCGGCCACCAAGATGCAGGCCGAGCTGAAGAAGTACTACGCGCAAGCCGCCGTAGTGCTCGATCAATCGGTCGGCGCCGGCAACACGCTGGTGGCCGGCGTGGGCGACGCGTTCGAGAAAGCCGGCTGGACCGGCCTGTTCAGTTCGGACAACCACCACGCCAACAACTCGGGCTACGCTCTGTCGGCGATGGTGCTGTACGACACGATCTACCAGACGACTTCATCAAACGTGAACCTCACCAAGATGTTCTCGTCGCTGGGTATTTCGAGTTCGCAGGGCGCCCGCCTCGCGAGCATCGCTGACAGCATCGCCGGCGCGTAGGTGAGTCGGATTACATTGCGAAACGATAGGCCGCAGGCGGAGTCAATTGATTCTGCCTGCGGCTTTTTTGCACCGTGTATGACAAGGCTGGATTGCGGGAGACGATTTTACGCTTTCGCGTTCAGCGCCTGTTCGGTCGTATCGAACATCGGGAAGACCTGGTGCAGGCCGACTCGTCGGAATGTCTCTGCCAGCGTCGGATGCGCCGCGGCCACACGTGTGTCGCCGCCCGTTTGCTGTAGGTTGTTTCGGAAGTTCACCAGTGCGCCAATGCACGGGCTTGAGATGTACGGCGCCTTGGACAGATCAAACACCACCAGCGGCGGCCGCTTGTGCATCACCGCTGCGAGATGCTGACTGAATTTGTCGGCGCTGGTCAAATCCATAAACCCGCTGACGCGAACAACCAGGCCTCGCGGGTCTTCTACTTCTTCGACGTTGAATATGTTGCTCACAAAAACTCCCCGGTTCGCACCGCCGCCCCATGACCATTCTATCATGCAGCAAATGAGCGTCGCGTGCTACTGATGTGGGATAATCAGGCGGAAACGATGTGATTTCGCGGGCCTTTAACATCTTTCATGGCGTTGCGGGTGTCCAGGATCAGCTTGGCGTGGTCGGCGATCATCTGCCAGTCGTAGGCCTTGTGGTGGGTGGCGATCAGCACCGCGTCGTAGGTCTTGAGCGATTCGGGCGTGAGGGGCACGCTGGCCATGCCCAGGTCGTACTTGCGCATCTTGTGCGTGCGAGCGACGTGCGGATCGTTGTAGTCAACGCTCGCGCCGAGTGCATCCAGCTTTTCGATCAGCTCAAAACTCGGCGACTCGCGGATGTCGTCGATGTCAGGCTTGTACGCCAGGCCGAGGATGAGAATCCGGCTTCCCTTGATCGCCATCGAGCGGTCGTTCATCGCCAGGCTTAGCCGGCGGATGACGTACTCCGGCATGGCGTGGTTAATCTCGCCGGCCAATTCGATAAACCGCGTCGGCATGCCGACTTCGCGCGCTTTCCACGTGAGATAGAACGGATCGATCGGAATGCAGTGCCCGCCGAGCCCCGGCCCGGGGTAAAACGCCTGAAAACCAAACGGCTTGGTGCTGGCTGCCGCGATGACTTCCCACACGTCGATGTCCATCGCGGTGAGCAGCATCTTCATCTCGTTCACCAGGGCGATGTTGACGGCGCGGTAGATGTTCTCCAGCAGCTTGGCACTCTCGGCCACCTCGGCGCTGCTCACGAGCACCACTTTTTCGATCGCATGGCGATAGAGCGCTGCGGCGATCTCACCGCTTTCGACATCAACGCCGCCGACCAGCTTTGGGATGTTGCCAGTGGTGAAGTCCTTGCGCCCCGGGTCTTCGCGCTCAGGTGAGAACGCCAGGAAGAAGTCGACGCCGAGTTTCAGACCCTTGGCCTCAAGTCGCGGGAGCAACACTTCTCGAGTGGTGCGCGGGTAGGTGGTCGATTCGAGCACGACGAGTTGCCCGGGCCGCAGCGTGGCGGCGATGTCGTCGGCAGACTTGGCGACGTAGCTCAGATCTGGCTCCAGATGCTTCCCGAGCGGTGTCGGTACGCAAGAGATGATCGCGTCGCATTCGGCTAACCGCTTGAGATCGGTCGTCGCCTCAAACTTCGGCCCCGTGAGCAGGTCGCGCGTCAGTTCATCGCCCAGGTGCTTCAGATAGTTTCGCCCCGCCATCAGTTCGGTGATCTTGGCCGGGTCGACATCAAACCCGAGCGTGGCAAACCCCGCCCGATGAAACGTCGCCAACAACGGCAGCCCGACGTACCCCAACCCGATCACGCCGACGACGGCCGTTTTGTCTTGAATGCGAGTGCGCAGCGACATTTACGTCATTGTGACATGAAACCGCCGGGAAGCGAAAAGATTTGCACGGGCACTTCAAGGGACGTCCGATATTCATTCCGCTCTTGACGGAGAACCGCCGAAACGTCGCCTCGCCCGCAGTTGCAATCCGCCCGCGCCCGCGTAAATTGTCCAGTCGCATGACCGCTCTTCTCCCCCTCGCCGAAGCCACTGACCCGCGTTATGCGTGGGCGCCGGTTCTGTTGCTGCTCATCATGGGCATCGGGTTCGCCGTGGCGAACACGATTATTTCCGTCGTCCTTGGTCCCAGTCGCACCGGCGCGGCGAAGGAAACCACCTACGAATCCGGCATGATGCCGATCGGCGACACTCGGCAGCGGTTTAATGTCCGCTTCTATATCGTCGCGATGATCTTCCTGGTGTTCGACGTCGAAATCGTCTTCTTCTATCCGTGGGCCACGATCTTCGCCCCCTCTGTGCAGGCCGGGCCGGCTTCGGTCAGCGGGTTGCTGCTGGGCGAGTTGTTGGTCTTCGTCGTGCTGCTGCTGGTTGCCTACTTTTACGCTTGGGGTAAGGGCGTCTTTAAGTGGGACTGATTGGTCCGCCTTCCGCCCCTTCTCGTTCAACTTCAAGCCTGACATCGGGTATATAACGGGAGCGTCGTCATCTTTCACCGGCGGACTCTCGTTTGCACGAACCTGCGGTCACAACTGCCACTCCTTCCGTGCCCATCGGCGTGACCGACGAGGACGGCCCGTTTCTTGAGCCCCCGCCGAAAATCAAACGGCCGGTGCGCTGGCATCTGCTCGCTCTCTTCGCGCTCACCCTGCTCGCCGGCGTGACGCGATTCGTGGCGCTCGATCGCCCGACGATCTGGTACGACGAGGCCAGCACCTTCCGCCGAGTGAGCGGCACGTTCGGGCAGATGCTCGAAACGATCGAGGACGACCCGTTCGATCCGATCTTTTACCAAGCCGAGTGGCTCGTCCGGCAGTACCACACGCTCACTCCTTTCTGGCTTCGGTTCATCCCCGCACTCGCAGGCACGCTCATGGTGCCCGCGATGTATTTCCTCGCCCGGCAAGTCGCAGGCCGGCGCACGGCGCTGGCGACGGCCCTCTTCACGCTCTGCTCGGCGTGGATGATCAACTACGCCCGCGACGCGAAGATGTACATGTCGTTCTGGCTCTTCGTGACGCTCACCGCCGGTTGCTTCTTGTGGTGGCTGCGGGCTCGTACATGGACGTCGTACCTCGCGTGGGTCGCCGCTGGTTGCACCATGATGGGCCTGAACGTGTGGGGCGGCGTGATTCTCGCTCTGTCGCCGCTGTGGATGCTCACTGCCCGCCGCGTGCACTGGGCGATGGGCGTGGGACTCGTCTTCGGCCTGCTGGTGATCTGCAGCGGCACCGTCGGCTATCACCAACTGTTTAACTCTTGGGGCGAGAAGATCGAACGTCACGGCTCGATGGACGACGTCGGCTGGGTCGCGCGGCGCAACTACGGTCAGGATGCGCTGCGCCTGATTCGCGACTCGAGTTCGGCGCTGCTCTACAAGTTCACCTTCATTCAGGAAGCCGACGGCGGACCGACTCTGCCGCCGCGCCGCGTCCTGCTCGCGGCAACGATTGCGATCGCCGCGATCGCTGCCTTGCTTGCGTTGGGCGCCCTTCCCTGGCGAAAAGCCGACACCCCGCTCCCGCCGACTTCTCCAGAGCCGTGGTGGCGGCCCACCCTCTGGCTCGGATCTTGGTTGCTCGTGGCGACGTACATTTTCTACTGCATGTCGATCAAAGCGCCGCTCTCGCCGATGCATTGGTGGATCGCGATCGACGATTTCTTCGCCGAGCAGCCCGCTCTGTTCGCCATCGCCGGCGCCGTACTGGCACTGTTGCTGATCCGCCTGCCAAGGGCCCAGAACGTGTTGCTCTGGTTGCTTCCGATCACGGCGATCGTCCTGCTCGCGCTTGCCATTTTCCACGCGTATCCGAGTACGGCGCCGTCGGCCACAACGGCTCCCGCGATCGCCGCGACAAAAGACACTTGGAAGCGACCGATCGACGCGCTGGAGTACTGGCTCGTCCTGTTGACCGATGCCCGATTCGTCTGGCCGGCGGTGGTGATCATCGGCGGCGTGGCGTTGGCTCGCTCGGGCCGAACGTTGCGTGGGCGCATCGGGCAACTGGTGATCTTTGCGTGCGTCGTCGCCGGGCTGGTGCTGTTGCTTCAGGGCGTATACCTCGGATCCGCGGCGGTCATTGAGCACATGAAAGCCCAGCACGTGCGCCCCGGCTCCATCTGGATGCCGCGCTACATGGGTTTCATCTGGCCGGCGCTGGCAATCACTGTCATCTCCCTGCTGATGCGTCTTCCGGGTTGGCCCGTTCGCTGGACGGCCGTCCTTTTGCTCTGCGGCTTGAACCTGCTCATCAGCTACGACCGCGTGTTCGGCCAAAGCGAACCGCCGATCGACCGGATCGTGACCGACGTGACCGAAAGCGCGTTGCCCAACTCGACCGTTCGCACCTACGTCCAAAACGCCGAACCCGGCGGCGGCCCCGGCAACGGCGCGATGGGGAATCTCATCGGCCGCTACTACCTGCTCAACAATCGCCCCGACTTGCAGCTGTCGCCTGACACGATCATGCGCGAAGATTACAAGGGCGTTCCGCCCATCAATTGGTTCGACGGCGCTGCCGCCATCGCGAATGACCTGAAACGACTTCCGCGCGTTCGCAGCGTGATCCTTTGGAAGCCGATCTGGCGCCAACCGCCGACCGAGCGCGACCAGAACATCCTTCGCCCCGCCGACGATGAAACCGACTACATTCTCAAGCGCTTGGGCCCCGGGTGGCGTCGTGTGAGTGACGAGTGCGTCGCCGTCCGCTACCACTGGAGCTGGAGCGAGATGTACCTCTACCGCCGCCGCGAATACGTACGCGTGAGCGAATCGGCCAGCCCGCCTGCCACGCGTGCAACAACAGGCCAATAACGGGGCTCCAGGGGCGGACTGGAGATCGACTGCCCCGTCCACTACAATGCGGTACGCATGCTTGATACCCAAACTCTGCCCGACAACGTCCTCACGCTGCAGTTGAAGAAAGTCGTCAACTGGGCCCGCCGCAGTTCGCTGTGGCCGATGCCCTTTGCGACCGCCTGCTGCGGCATCGAGCTGATGGCCACCGCCAGCAGCCGCTATGACTTGGCCCGGTTCGGCGCAGAAGCCATGAGGTTCAGCCCCCGTCAAAGTGACCTCATGATCGTCGCCGGCCGGGTCACTATTAAGATGATGCCCGTCCTGCAGCACATCTATCAGCAAATGACCGAACCCAAGTGGGTGATCAGCATGGGCGCCTGCGCCAGCACCGGCGGCGTGTTCGACGCGTACGCCACCGTGCAGGGCATCGACCAATTCATGCCCGTCGACGTCTACGTGCCCGGCTGCCCGCCGCGCCCGGAGACGCTCATCGAAGGCATCATGGCGATCCAGCGCATCATCGACGAAGACGGCCTGCCCCCCGCCGGCAAGCGACGCCCGCTGCAACTGGCGATCGAGCCGAGCTACTCGCCGAGCGCCCAGCCGGTTCCGCTCACGCTTGGCGGGCGACCGATCTAAACTCGCCCGCTTTTTGTTGAAAACATCGTCCAGAGCTAGACTGCGCCCATCATGTCTCAACTGGTGGCGCGAATCCTGCTCGCACTGTTCGTCTTTCCAATCGGCCTGCTCGCGTTCTTTGTCTCGATGGTCGTGATGGAAACCCAGTACCGAGGGTCGTACGGCCGCGCTAGTGAACAGCAGATGCTGATGATCTGCGGCAGCTTCACATGGGCCATGGCTGGCGGGTACTGGTTGCTGCTGTGGTGGAGGCAGGTTCGCTGGACGAGTACGCGCATCACCGCCACGATCCTGCTCGTTCCCCTGATGCTCGTCCTCTGCATTTTGGTCACCATCGCATTTAGCGGCATCGAACGAATCGTCGGTTACGGCCTGAGTTGCATCATCGCTCCAATGGGCTGGTTGATGGGCACGATTCTGGTCTGGCGGGAGACCAAGGCCGAGCGTGCCGCACGCATCAGCGGCACCAACGCCGACGCCGTTACCTGCCCCACCTGCGGCTACAACCTGACCGGCCTGTCCGACACCCGCTGCCCTGAATGCGGCGCAAAGTTCACCCTCAACGAACTCTTCGCCCGCCAGCCTGACCGCGAGGCGGCAAAGCTCGATCAGGAAATCTCCGGATAAGCGCCTGCCACGTGCGATACAATGATCATCCATGAGTGCTTCTCCCAAAGTCTGGCGCAACCGTTCACCGGGCGATCTTTCGATCGAGCTTTCTGAAGTACAGGCTACGCCGGTCGAGCCGGCGATCGCCGCGGCGAAGAAGGCGTTTCCGTCATGGAGCCGCTTGTCGCTTCGCGAGCGCGAGATGTTTCTTCGCACGGCCCAATCGAAGATCGCCGCCGACAAAGACGCACTCGCCGCAGGCATCGCGCTCGAAACCGGCAAGCCGCTTCGCGAAGCAATCGGTGAAGTCGGCGCGGTCATCGCCAAGTTCGATCTCACGATCGCCGACGCGACTAAGTTTCTCGCCGTCGAGCAGCCGACCGATAATCCGCACCCGGCTTGGATACGACGACTGTCGCGCGGGCCGGCGGCGGTCGTCGGGCCGTTCAATTTTCCGATCCACTTAGCCCACGGCGCGATTGTGGCGCATTTGATCGTCGGCAACACCGTCATCTTCAAACCTTCGCCGCTCGCCGCCAATGTGTGTGCCCGATACGCGGCGTTGATGGCCGAGTCGCTTCCGCCCGGCGTGTTCAACCTCGTGCAAGGCGGCGGCGATGAAGGCCGCGCCGTGTGTGTGCATCCGGACGTGCGGGCGGTCTGCTTCACCGGTTCGGTGCCCGTCGGCAAGATGCTCGCAAAGGAACTGGCCGGCGATCTCGGCAAAGATGTCGCGCTCGAACTGGGCGGTAAGAACGCCGCCATCGTGCTCGCCGATGCCGACCTGCAACTCGCCGCCACCGCCGCCGCCGACGGGGCCTGCCTGACCGCCGGGCAGCGGTGTAATGCAACTAACTGGGTCATCGCAGAATCCTCCGTTTTTGAGCCGTTTCTGCAGCTTTTCACTACTTCGCTCGCGCGATACGTACCGGGCGATCCGCGCGATCCGAATACGCTTCTCGGACCGCTGGTTTCCGCACCTGCGATGGATCGATACGCGCGACTGATCACTGAATCCTCCGTAGAGTGGGTCGTTCCTGGCAAAGCCCATGGCTCAGCCATGGGCTTGAAAGGACACTACGTCACGCCTGCAGTCGCGCTCGTGCGCGATCCGTCCGCAACTATTCCGCTGATGACCGAAGAAGCCTTCGCGCCGATCGTGGTGGTGATGGAAGCGCGGGACGCCGATCATGCCGCGCTGATTGCCAACTCCACGCGCTACGGACTGACGACCAGCGTCTTCACGCAATCGAACGAACGCTTCTGGCACATCGCCGATCGACTCGAGGTCGGCAACGTTTACGCGAACCTGCCGACAACGTTTTCTCCATCCACACTCCCCTTCGGCGGGCTGCGCGACAGCGGCAACGGTCGACCCGGCGGACGCGGATTCGTGCGCTTCACCACTCAAGAGCAAGCCGTGCAGATCGCAAAAGACACCCTTTCGACAAAAAATATTTGATGATCTTTTTGAGCGAAGATGATCGCTGCGCGAATCATCGAGCGCGCGTTTTCTCTCGCGCCCGCTGCGCGAAAATGCATTTGCGCGCGCAGCGGTCTCGCCGGAGCGCGTCAAGAGCGTCTCCAAAAATCTTGCACGATTGTCAAAAAAACATTGACGGAAAATTTGGAAGCACTTATTGTTATAGATGAAAGAAAGGAGGTGACTCCAAATTATGGCAAAGAAAGCCGCTAAGAAAGCCACGAAGAAGACGACCAAGAAGACTTCCAAGAAGAAGTAACTTCTTTGACATGCTGAGCGCGTGGCTCCACGTGACGCTCGGCTGTCTCCGGTCAGCGCCTTTAAACAGTCACCTTTTCGCTTCGGACCTTGGCTCCAACTTAGGTCACGAAACAACAAGAAGCCTTCCCCAGCCACGGCGGAAGGTTTCTTTTTTTGTATACTCCATCCGTCAGAACGAACGACGCAGAACCAACTGCGTTCTCTCCATTGTGCATTCATCGCTCCTCCTTCTGCATTCAGCTTGTATTTCCGGCAAATTCGGTCAAAATCCCTCCAGACACGGAGGTCAGACATGCGCACGATCGCTTTGATGAACCAAAAGGGTGGCGTCGGGAAGACAACCACCACAGTCAACCTCGGGGCCGCACTGGCCGAGGCGGGTAAGAAAGTCTGCCTGATCGACCTCGACCCGCAGGCCCATCTCACCATCAATTACGGCGTCGACCCCCAGCCAGAGCAGGTTTCCCTCTACGACGTACTCATCGAAGACCGCGGCTTCCTTGAAGCGGTCATGAAGGTTCAGGAAAATATTGCGCTCGTCCCCAGCAGCATTGATCTTGCCGCCGCTGAGGTGGAACTCGTCACCAAGCTCGGTCGCGAATTGCTCCTCCGTAAAAAGATCGAAGCCGCCAAGCACGATTTTGATTACATCCTGCTCGACTGCCCTCCCTCGCTCGGATTGCTCACCATCAACGCGCTCGCCGCCGCCAATGAAGTGATCATCCCGATGCAGCCGCACTTCCTCGCGCTGCAGGGTGTCGCCAAGCTTTTGGAGACCGTGCAACTCGTCAACCGCCGGATGAACCCGAAACTCAAGGTGGCCGGCATTGTCCTGACGATGTTCGATTCGCAAACCAAGCTCACCCAGGAAGTGATGAACGAACTGGAGAACTTCATCGAAGCCGCCCAGGGTAAGAACCTGCCATGGGCTGAAGCGAAGATCTTCGACACCAAGATCCGCCGCAACATTAAGCTGGCCGAGGCGCCAAGCTTCGGGCAGACGATTATCGCCTATGGACCGAACTGCCCGGGGTCGCAGGATTATCGGTCGCTGGCGATCGAGCTGATGGAGATGACCGACGCCCAGAACGCGGCCGCCGCGAGCGATCGTGCTGCGGTGTCGACCACTCGAACAGCCCCCGTTGCATCGCCCGCACCTGCCGCCCCTGCAAAGCCGCAAGTGGCCAAGCCCGCGATCATCAAGCCCGCCGCCAAGCCGGGCGCCGTCGCCAAGCCGACAGTGACCCCAACGATCACCACCGTCCCGGTCGACCCGTCCACGCTCGCCGCCGCCCGCCCGCCGGACACCGTGCACGTCACCGACGCCGCCAAGGAACCGGCGAACGGCGATGAAGTCGCCGCCTGACCCGCTACCGATTGGCCGAGCCAGCATGAACCTCTCCAAGCGTGCGATCTGGTCCGTCACCATCGTCTACTGGCTGGCGATTTTCACCGTCACGCACCTCCCCGCCGACAAGCTCCCGCCCATCCCTGTCAGCGACAAGATCGAACACATGACCGCGTACGGCCTGCTGAGCATCCTCCTCTTCGCCGCGCTGCAAACGACCGGCCTCTCACGCGGCAAAACCGTCGCGCTCCTCATCGCAATGACGATGTTCTACGCCGTCGTCGATGAACTGCTGCAAATCCCCGTCGGCCGCACCTGCGACATCCAGGACATCTACGCAGACCTCGGCGGCGTGGCGATCGCGGTGGTGATGTGCGTCGTCATCGACCTGTTCGGACGACGAAAATCGAACACATCGAAGCAGGCCCGTTGAAAAATCATCAATCCGACCCCCGCGGCCGCGTAACCCATGGCCCGGCCGGAAATTGGCCGAAAAGCCGCACGTCCGTCCACGGACGTTTAGGGTCGTTTAGGGACAAAAAGGGGACCAGTTAGGGACGGTTCACGTCCGTCCTGTAGGGTGGGGTTCATCCCCACCGTCATTCCGTGGGATGGTGAGGATGAACCCCACCCTACAGAGACCAGCCCGCCGTACAAATGATCCATTCGATGCGCCCGGCCGCATAACCCCCGGCCGGGCCGGGCGTTGGCCGGAAATCGGCAGTGTCGTCCAGTGACGTTTAGTGACGTCTAGTGACGGAAAGTGCCGGTTTGTGACGGGTTGCAGTCGCGCTCTCCCGTACCTTGGCGAACTATTCACTTGTCAAAGAGCGACCGTCACGCGAGCAACGCGCAGCGGTCGATGCGGGCGCAATGACCCTCATCTATAACCACTGGCGGTGGTGCGCGTTTGACGAGGCGGCCGCGCACCGCCGACGACCGAATCCCGTACGGCCTGCGAATAATCGCGAAAATATTTCCGGATTCGTCATTTTGCGCGTGTCACTTTCCGTGCCTCTCCCGGTGCGCCGGGAAAGGAACGAGGATGCTTGCGACCCTACGAGGTCATCCCACCGCATTCCGGGTTTCGACATTCGCGCTTAAGATAAACCCCATGGCCAATCCCCCGCTCCACGCCCCGTGGCGGATGACATACATCCGCTCGCTCGATAAGCCCGACACCGGCCGCTGCTTCCTCTGCGACGCCGCCTCAGCCGCTACCGACGCGGAACGGCGCGAACGCCTCGTCCTCTGGACGACCGATCACTCCGTCGTCCTCATCAACCGCTACCCGTACACCAACGGCCACCTGCTGATCTCACCGAAGGCCCACAAGGCCGACCTGGAAGAACTCAGCGACGACGAACTGCTCGACTTGCAGAAACAGACCGCCGCCGCCATCAAGCTGCTCAAGCGTGCCGTGAGCGCCCAGGGCGTGAACGTCGGCATCAACCTCGGCCGCTGCGCCGGGGCCGGCGTGCCGGGCCACGTGCACCAGCACGTCGTGCCGCGCTGGGCCGGTGATACGAACTTCATGTCAGTGATCGGCGAGGTGCGAATCGTGCCGCAGGCGATCAGCCAGTTGTACGATGAGTTGATCAGGGTGCGGGCGGAGATGAACGGATAGGCCGCCGACGCGCGTAACGTACGCAATCAAACGCGTGTCATCCTGAGCGTACTCGCGAAGGATCTGGCATCGATCGACGATTAGCGCAGATCCTTCGCGAGTACGCTCAGGATGACAAGACTTTGCGTTTGATTGACTGGTAAGTTGTCAGACGTTGCTCAAACGACTACTCGTCAGATTCCTTCGGCGGCAGTTCGAACGGTATGTCCCCCTCATCCGCATCGGGATCAGTCACTGGAATCTGATACTTCCCATCCAGCCACCGCCCCAGGTCCACCAGCTTGCACCGCTCGCTGCAGAACGGGAACGGGCTGCCCTTCACGTCCAGCATCGATTCGTCGACCGGCTGGCCACAGATGGGACATTTGAAGGTGGCGGGCATCAGCGCTTCTTTGATTTGCTGGAGTCTTTGCGGGCGGCCTGCGGCTTCGCGGGTGCCTCGGCTTTCGCGGCGGGCTTGGCGGCTTCGGTCGTCGCTGCCGCGGGCTTGGTCTCTTTCGAATCGCTGGCCTTGGTCTCAGCAGGCTTGGCGTCGCCGGTCTTGGTCTCGGCCGGCTTCGATTCCCCCCCGGCTTTGTCGGCCTTGGCTTTTTCGTTATAGCCGCCGTCGCGGTAGTCGGTGATGTAGAAGCCACTGCCCTTGAAGATCAGCCCCGCGCCGGCGCTGATCAGCTTCCGCACTTTGCGTTTGCCGCACTTGGGGCACACCTTCACGGGCGGCGCAGTGATCGACTGGAACTTCTCAAACTCAGTCCCGCAGGCGTCGCAGATGTATTCGTAAGTCGGCATGAGTAGGACTTTAGCTTGTCTTTGAAACCGCCACCTGCGCCGGCCGCAGCGTGCGGCCCGGCAGCGCGTACCCGTTCTGGAACAACTGCGTGACCGTCGGCTCTTTGTATTCGTCATTCGGCTGCTGCATGAGCGCTTCGTGCTTGCTCGGATCGAACGGCGTTCCCGGCTGCGGCGCGATCACTTCGACCTGTTGCTGCTTCAGCACGTTCATCATCTGATCGTGCACGAGCTGCAAACCCTTCAGCACCGCGGCTGAATCGACCTTGGTAGCATCCACGTTCAACGCCCGCTCCCAGTTGTCGATCACCGGCAGCAGGCTGCGAATGAGCGCGCTATTGGCGTACTGCATCCGCTGATCCATTTCCGTCTCGAGGCGCCGGCGGGTGTTCTGGAAGTCGGCCGTCGCGCGGGCGAGCCGCTCGTAGAGCGAATCGCGCTCGGCCTTGATCTTTTCAAGCTCACTGGCCGGCTCGTCGCCGAGAAAAGCGCCGGAATCGTGGGTATCGACGGGTTTGTTGTCTTCTTCTTCGCTCATGATGGCACTCGTTCTAGATAATACGCTTGTCGTTTACACGTCGCCCTTGAATACGTTCTTAATCTTGTCCAAAAAGCTCTTGCGCTGCGGCATGACCTTGTCGTCTTCTGTCTCGGCGAACTCCTTGAGCAGCACCTTCTGCTTCTCGGTGAGCTTCTTGGGGATTTCGATCACGATCTGCACGAGCTCGTCGCCGTTCTTGTACGACCGCAGGTCGGGCAGGCCCTTGCCCTTCATTTTGAATACTTCGCCGTGCTGGCTGCCGGAGGGGACTTCGAGTTTTTCGGTCCCTTTGAGCGTCGGCACTTCGAGGATCGAGCCGAGGGCCGCCTGCGTGAAGCTGATGGGCACCTGGCAGACGATATCGTTGTTGTGGCGGGTGAACATCGGGTGCGGCTTGATGGCGATGTAGCAGTGCAGGTCGCCTGACGGCGCACCGGCCTCACCCGCTTCACCTTCGCCTTGAATGCGAACCGCCTGGCCTTCGTGCACGCCGGCGGGGATTTTCACCGTCAGCGTGCGCTTCTTCACCTGTCGGCCTGTGCCGGTGCAGGACGGGCATTTGTCTTTGACGACCGACCCGCGGCCGCGGCACGTGGGGCACGCCACGACCATGCGGAACATTCCGCCGAAGCCGGCTTGCTGCACGCGCCCCTGCCCGCCGCAGGTGGCACAGACGGCCGGCGATGAGCCGGGCTTCGCGCCGCTGCCGTTGCAGGTGTCGCACTTGTCCTGGCGTTCGAATTCGATTGTTTTTTCAGCGCCTGTGGCGACTTCGCTGAGCGACAGCTCGACCTGCGTTTCCAGATCGAACCCGCGTTGGCCCGCGCGCTGTTGCCCGCCCCCGCCGCCGCGACCGCCCAGGCCGCCGCCGAAGATGTCGTTGAACATCGAGAAGATGTCGCTGACGTCCATGCCGGAGAAGTCGTGCTGCCCCTGCACGCCGCCGTGGCCGTACTGGTCGTACTTCTGGCGCTTAACGGGGTCAGAAAGTACCTCATACGCCTCGGCACATTCTTTGAAGCGAACCTCTGCTTCGTGCTTGCCGTCGCCGTCGTTGCGGTCGGGGTGGTACTTCATCGCCAGCCGGCGGTACGAGCGCTTGATCTCCTCGCCGTCAGCGGTTTTGGCGACGGACAGGACTTCGTAATAATCTCGCTTGGTGGTGGCCATACTGCACTCACATCACTTCAAGGCGTTGGCAATTCGATCTAACACGTTTTCTTCCTCGCCTTGGTCGCGCGAAGGGAAGACGACCGCTTTCTTCGACCTAGACACCTGGACCGAAATTTCGCAGCCGCTTTCTTTTCCGCCATCCAGCGTGATCTCGATTCGTTTGCTGGGCTGCGGTTCGATCTGGCTGAGCACGATGCGTTCCTGGCCGTCTTTGCCCAGCTCATCCCGCTTGATCGTGATCCGCCCATTTGCATCCGACTTGGGCGCGACAGGAAGCAACGCGGGCGGATAAAGCTCCCGCAACTTCGCGTCGGCCTGCTCAAAGCTGACATCGAACTTGCGGCTCGTCGCTTGCGAGGCGCAGCCGACCAGTCCGAACAGGACAATCATTGAAACTAACGCACACTTCATAGTCGTCTCATCAAACAGCACGAAGACACGAAAGATACCCGAAGGATTCTCTCGCGTCTTCGCGCGTTCGTGCTTAATTTCCTCAGGCGGTTTACAGCACCGCGCCGACGGCGGCGTTGCTCGGTTCGCCGTCTTTTTCCTTCAGCTCGGTGATCATGACATCGGTCGTCAGCGCCAGGGCGCTGGCCGACGCGGCGTTGAGCAGCGCGGTTTTGGCGACCTTGGTCGGGTCGATGATGCCGAACTTGTACATGTCGCCGAACTCGCCAGTGGCGGCGTTGTAGCCGTAGCTGTCGTTCTTGCTTTCGAGGATCTGGGCGACGATGACTTCGCCGTCTTCGCCGGCGTTGTCGGCGATCTGGCGAGCCGGGGCGCGGAGGGCTTCGGCGACGATGTCGAAGCCGATCTTCTCATCGCCCTTCACCTTGCTCTTGCCGGCCTCCACCGCTGCGATCGCGCGGAGGAACGCGGTGCCACCGCCGGGGACGATGCCTTCTTCAGCAGCGGCCTTGGTGGCGTGCAACGCGTCGTCGATGAGGTCCTTGCGTTCCTTCATCTCGGTTTCGGTATTCGCGCCAGCTTTCACGACAGCGACGCCGCCGGTGAGCTTGGCGAGACGTTCCTGGAGTTTTTCCTTGTCGTAGTCGCTGGTGGTTTTCTCGATCTGCATGCGGATCTGGTCCGCCCGGGCAGCGACAGCCTTCTTGCCGCCGGCGCCTTCGACGATCAGCGTGTTTTCCTTGCTGATCACCACGCGCTGGGCCGTGCCGAGCTGTTCGAGCTCGATGTTTTCCAGCTTCAGGCCGAGGTCTTCGGAGATGAACTCCCCGCCGACGACTGCGGCCAGGTCGCCCATGATCGCCTTGCGACGATCGCCAAAGCCCGGCGCCTTTACGGCGACGATCTTCAGCACGCCGCGGAGCTTGTTGACCACGAGGGCCGCGAGGGCTTCGTTCTCAACGTCTTCAGCGATGATCACCAGCGGCTTGCTGCTGGCGACGATCTTGTTCAGCAGCGGGAGCAGTTCAGCGAGGTTGCTGATCTTTTTCTCGTGCAGCAGGATGTAGGCGTTCTCGTAGACGACTTCCATCGTGTTCGGGTTGGTCATGAAGTACGGGCTGAGGTAGCCCTTATCGAACTGCATGCCTTCGGTGTATTCCAGCACTGATTCGGTGCTCTTGCCTTCATCAACGGTGATGACGCCTTCCTTGCCGACCTTCTCCATCGCGTCGGCCATCAGCTGCCCGATGTGTTCGTCGCCGTTGGCGCTGATGGTGGCGACTTTCTTGTAGTCGTCGTGGCCCTTCACCTTTTTGCTCATGGCGGTGATGGCTTCGCAAGCCACTTCAGCGGCCTTAAGGATGCCGCGCTGGATGATCACCGGATTGGCGCCGCCCGCGGTCACGTACTTGAGGCCGTCGAGGAAGATGGCTTCAGCCAGCACGGTGGCCGTCGTCGTGCCGTCGCCGGCCACGTCGCCGGTCTTGCTGGCCACGGATTGAATGAGCTTGGCGCCCATGTTCTCAAACGCGCCCGGCAGTTCGACTTCCTTCGCCACGGTCACGCCGTCTTTGGTGATGCGCGGCGAGCCGAACGACTTCTGGATGACGACGTTGCGACCGCGCGGCCCAAGGGTGGCCTTAACGGCGCGAGCGAGCTGCGAAAGACCGGCCGCGATCTCAGCGCGGGCGTCGGACTCGTACTTCATTTGTTTCGATGCCATGATTGCTTCTCCAAATCAATTTTTGCCACAGATGGACACAGATGCACACAGATAACTTCAGATCAGCCAAGACAAGAATTCGATTCTCTTATCTGTGTTCATCTGTGTTCATCTGTGGCAAAAAATTCCTACTCGAGCACGCCCAGGATGTCCGATTCGCGGAGGATGACATACTTCGTGCCATCGACTTCCACTTCGGTGCCGCTGTACTTGCCGTAGTAAACGACGTCGTTGGCGCGGAGGCCGATCTCCATGTGCTTGCCGTTGTCGTCCAGCTTGCCGGGGCCGACGGAGAGGACCTTGCCCTTGGTGGGCTTTTCCTTCGCCGAGTCCGGCAGCAGGATGCCGCTGGCGGTTTTTTCTTCGGCTTCGGACTGCTTCACGATCACGCGATCGCCCAGGGGTTTGAGTTTGATTGCCATAGTTCGATCCTCTTTCCTAAATGTTTTTCACATCATCCGGCGGTATCGAAACCGCTCGCGGATGTTCGAATTAAAATGTCGCCCTAGTGAACGGGCATTCATTAACTGTTCGACCACGACGTAAGGCACATTGAAGTACCGATACACATGGCCATTTTTGAACTGCACTTCGAGCACCAGGTTCGCATGGTCATAACCCACGGCCGCAAGGCTTGAGGATTCGACGACCATCGTCTGCATGGCTTACATCATCCCGCCCATGCCACCCATGCCGCCCATTCCACCCATGCCGCCGTCGCCGTGATCGTGGCCGGCGTGGTCGCCGCCCTTCTTCGGGGCTTCGACCACGATGCAATCGGTGGTGAGGAGCAGGATTGCGACTTCGCTCGCGTTCTGCAGGGCAGTGCGCTCGACCTTGGTCGGCGTGATGATCCCGGCTTTGAACATGTCGACGAATTCGTCGGTGAGGGCGTTGTAGCCTTCAGCGTCTTTGCTCTCCATCACGCGGCGGACGACGACTGAGCCGCTCGTGCCGGCGTTGTCGGCGATCTGACGCAACGGGGCCGTCAAAGCGAGGCGGATGATCTTCACGCCGGCGGCTTCGTCGCCTTCCAGCTTCAGGTTGCTGCCGCCGTTGAGAGCCTTGAGGGCTCGGATCATCGCCACGCCGCCGCCGGCGACGACGCCTTCTTCAACCGCTGCGCGGGTCGCGTGCAACGCGTCTTCGATGCGGCTCTTCTTTTCCTTCAGTTCAGCTTCGGTGGCAGCGCCCACGTTGATCTGGGCCACGCCGCCGGCCAGCTTGGCGAGACGCTCCTGAAGCTTCTCGCGGTCGTAGTCGCTGGTGGTGATTTCAATTTCGCGGCGGATCTGGGCGATGCGGGCCTGGATGTCAGAGCTCTCGCCGGCGCCTTCGATCACCGTGGTGTTGTCCGCATCGATGCGAACGAGCTTGGCGGTGCCGAGGTCGGTCAGTTCGACCTTCTCCAGCTCAATGCCGAGGTCTTTCATGATCGCCTTGGCGCCGGTGAGGACGGCCAAGTCTTCGAGCATTGCCTTGCGGCGATCGCCATAACCTGGAGCCTTGATGGCGGCGACGTTCAGAATGCCGCGGAGCTTGTTGACGACCAGCGTCGCCAGGGCTTCTCCATCCACGTCTTCGGCGATGATGAGCAGCGGCTTCTTGGCCTTCTGCATCTTCTCGAGAAGCGGCAGCATCTTGCTGGCCGACGAAATTTTGTCTTCGTAGATGAGGATGAGCGGCTTTTCGAGCTGCACGGTCATTTCATCTTGATTGGTGATGAAGTTGGGGCTGAGGAAGCCGCGGTCGAACTGCATGCCTTCAACGAAATCGACGTAGGTTTCGAGCGACTTGCCTTCTTCAACGGTGATGACGCCGTCTTTGCCGACGCGTTCGAACGCATCGGCCATGATCTTGCCGACTTCCGGGTCGTTGTTGGCGGAGATCGTGGCGACCGACTGAATGTCGGCCTTCCCGGCGATCTTCTTGGATTGTTTCTTGAGGTGCTCGGAGACGGCTTCAACGGCCTTGCGGATGCCGCGGGCGATCGCCATCGCGTCAGTGCCGGCGGTCAGGTTGCGGTAGCCTTCCTTGAAGATGGCTTCGGCGAGCACCGTAGCGGTCGTCGTGCCGTCGCCGGCGACGTCGCTGGTCTTGCTGGCGGCTTCCTTCACTAATTTTGCGCCGATGTTTTCGTACTTGTCGCGGAGTTCGACTTCCTCAGCCACGGTCACGCCGTCCTTGGTGATGGTCGGGCTGCCCCAACCCTTGTCGATGACGGCATTTCGGCCACGGGGCCCGAGGGTGACTTTTACTGCACGGGCGAGCTTGGTTACGCCTTCCAAGAGTGCTTTACGGGCTTCGGCATCAAACGCGAGCATTTTAGCGGCCATTGCGTGGTCTCCTTCGAGGGTCGAATTCAGTTTTGTCAGTCGATAGTGCGACCGGCGGGCGAGCCCGCAGGCGCATCGTGCTTGGGACGCATAACAAACCGCGCGCCGCGACACGACGGGAATCGTTAATCGTTTATTACCAGATGCTTATGGCGAAAGGCAGGGATCGTGAGTCACGCCGTCGCACTGTCATGCTGGCAGAGGAGGCGACGGGCGCGGAATTGGGGTTGCCAATGTGGCAGGCGCTCCGCGATGAATGTTATGGCTTGTCGCGCACGTCGTTTTCGTTCGTCCAGTCGTAAAAGAGCCGGCCGATGCTGATCGCCAGGTACTCGTGCATGCGGCGACGCAGCCCCTGCTCGGTCATCTTGTCGTCCACCGCCAGCAGCGGCGTGTCGATCGACACCGGGTAGCCTTGCACCGATTCCGACGGCCAGCGGACCACGCCGGTCTTGGTGTCGATCACCCGCACGGTGGCTTCGATAGTCCCCTTCACCATCTGATCAGCCACCGAGGTTTCGATCACGATTCGGCCGATGTCGACGTACACCATCTGCCGCGCGCCCACGGCGCGGCCGACGGCAGCCAGCGCCATCGTTTTGAACACCTTGGGGTCCTTGTCGCGTAGATCGTTGACGACGTTGTCTTCGACGAGCGGCATGACCTTGTTCTTGCGCAACTCGTCGGACACCAGCGCCGCAATCTGCTGCGCGTCAATTTCACTCGCGCCCGGATTGCGCGAATTCTCCACCACCACCACGCCCATTTCAGGATAAGGCTTGTACTTGGCAGGCGTTTTAGGCAGCGGCGAGACCTTGTACGCGATCGCGCCGATGGCGTTGCAGCCGGCCAAAGATACGAGCACCAACAACAGCACGAGCGGCGATCGCACGGCGCGGCAGTTCAAGCGAAAATCGGAAATCGTCAATCGGAAATTCATGTTCATTCGCCCACTTCCCGATCTTCTTCGTGCTTGAAGAATTTGAGTGCGAGCTTGGTCGTAAACGCGTCGACAGTGCCGACGTAGGTTTTGGCGTCGCCGAGGTTCAGCACGCCGTCACTTGGGCCCTTTTTCGGGAAAAGCGCGGTGATTTTGGATTCTTCGTACGCAATCTTGGCCTTGCCGTTTTCGAACTCCACGACCTTCAGGTTGGCGGTGATCTGGCCGCGATACAGGTCGGTGTTGACGGCCAAGTCGGAACGGGTTTGGAAGTTGGTGATTTCGACGTAGATCAGCCGCTTCACGCCGACGATGGGCGCGACCTGGGTGATGGGCATGACTTCTGCTTCAGGATGATCCATCTGGAAGCGAGCCATCGATTGGGCGGTGACGGGGAAGGTGGTTCCTTCCAACTCGTCGGGCTTGTCGGTGGTTTGCGCGGCAAGGAGTTTCTTCTGCGTGGTGGCGGTGATGTCGATCGACATGGCCGGCCAATCGATCGAGATCGCGCGGTCGGCCCATACCATGACCGCGACGTCTTTGCCCTTCAATCCCGGATACACCGCCGGCACGATCTTGGGCACCACGCGGGCGAGCGTGGCGAAGATGGCGCAGCCGGAGAGGGAGAAAAGCGACAGGAGCGCGAAGACGGTGATCGCATTCCTGAATTTTGTTTTTTGATTTTTGATTGAAGACACCATGTGCGAAATTCCAATCGAACATCCGCTAGCGCCATCCGTCCATCCCGTGCAGGTGGATGAAGATCTTCCACCCCCACGCTGCCGCGCCGAACAGGAGTGCGGGAAGCAGAAGGTACGAGCGCGGGACGAAACTTAACAGCACGTACACTGGCCTGGCCGTCGCGGCGACGTAAATCGACGCCCAAAACGTCATCGCGGCGGCGACCGCCAAGACGAATCCCATCGGCTGGACGTAGAAGCTGGCGAGAAAATTTCCCCGGACGAACCAGGCGAAACTCGTCGTCATCCCGCATGTCGGGCAGGGAATGTTCGTTGACTGCAGGAACTGACACCGATTAAGGCCCAAGGATTGGTGAGTGCCCATCCCCCCCGGCGCCGGCTTTACCAGGGCGGCCAACACCAACAATGTCAGGCAAAGGAAGGCGATAAAACTGGCGACGATCCGCCCCCCGGCACCGACGCGTCGGGGAACCGGACTGATCGCATAGACTCTAGGCACAACCGCTTGCACAGTTGCCACTGTAATCAGCACGAAATCCACAAGCAAAGCCAGCCGCGCGGGAAATGCGCACAATGCCCGAAAAGTGGGGCTCAGTGGAACTGTTTCAGAACGAAGGGGAAAAGCGGTGTACAAAATGCGACATTTCCGAGGTATTTAGGTGATTTGGACGCGGCCACTTCGCACGGTGGAAAAAATCCTTGCGTCCGGTACTGCCTTTGCGAGTGCGATTTGCGGGTGTCGGCTGCCCAAAGATAGAGCGATATGTTTGCGTGTCGTGAAAAGTGACGAAACGCCCGTCGGGTTCTTGACAAGCCATGCGGGTAATCACTAAGTTGGCGCGCGGAAAAGCGGTAAAAAAATGGGGCGGGCGTATTTCTTAACGCCGGAGGCTTTAAGAACCACACGTTCCCCCCGTGTTTTCCCTTGTCGGCTATCGATTCGGCGTCTGCAGAGTTGTTGTATTGGCCCTGCTCGATAAGATCGGCCGACTTCTCCTGAATAAATTGGTGTTGGTGCCGTAACCGTTGGATCATCTGAATAGCTTACCCTTTCAGTAAGCCGGATGGTCAACGTACCGCAGAACTTGCGCCCCGGGAAACGACGGACCGCTTCCCTCAGTCGCGAGCACTGCGATTCACCCGGACAATGGTCCGATCGCCGTAATCAATCGGCGATGTGGAGAAAGAGAAGTCGACGGTATGCGCGTTTTCATGCTTGGGTGGGAGTTTCCCCCCTTCATCAGTGGCGGACTTGGGACGGCGTGCTACGGGCTCACCAAAGCAATGAGCGCGCTCGGTACCGACATCATGTTCGTACTGCCGCGTCCGGTCTCGAACCCCTTCTCGACCCACTTGCGCCTCGTCAGCCCGCGCCCGGGCTCGCCGCTGGCTTCTCCGAGCACTGAATTCCGCCTCGATGAATTCGATCACGTGACGTTCCGCACCGTGACGGCTGCCCTCAGTCCGTACGCGCGCCCGGAAGATGTGGAAGCCAAGGTTGTCGCCGAGCGCGAACGACGGGCCAGTGCCTCCAAGGGTGGCGCCACGGCCGTTGCGACGGCCCCGACGTCGCGCGTCGGCGCTGCCGCCGGTTTCGGCACCGCAGGAACCACCAGCGGCGGACCCGGCGCTCACTACGCCGGTGATCTCTTCTCTGAAACACAGCGCTACGCCGCCCTCGCCAGCGAAATCGCCCGGCAGGAGCAGTTTGACGTGGTTCACGCCCACGACTGGATGACTTTCCCCGCCGGCCTCGTCGTTGCGGGCGCTACCGGCAAGCCGCTGGTCATTCATGTGCACAGCACGGAGTTCGACCGCTCGGGCACGAACGTCGACACCCGTATCTACGACATCGAACGCCGCGGCATGCACGGCGCGATGAAGATCATCGCCGTCAGCCACCTGACCAAGAACATCATCGTGAACCAGTACGGCATTGATCCGAGCAAGGTCGAAGTCGTCTACAACGCGATCGAAACCAACGGCAACGGCTACGACGAAGACAAATACAACATCCACAAGGACGAAAAGATCGTCCTGTTCCTGGGCCGCATCACGTACCAGAAGGGACCGGAATACTTCCTGAGCGCCGCCAAGAAGGTGCTGGAAGTGATGGACAACGTGAAGTTTGTGATGGCCGGCTCCGGCGACATGATCCGTCGCACGATCGAGATGGCCGCCAGCATGGGCATCGGCCACAAGGTGCTCTTCACCGGATTCCTCCGCGGCGGCGACGTGGACAAGGTCTTCAAGATGGCGGACCTGTACGTCATGCCGTCGGTCTCTGAGCCGTTCGGAATTGCCCCGCTCGAAGCGATGGCCAACGACGTGCCGGTGCTGATCAGCAAGCAGTCGGGCGTGAGCGAAGTCGTGCAGAACGCGCTGAAGGTCGACTTCTGGGACGTGAACGAGATGGCGAACAAGATCGTCGCCGTCCTCAAGCACCCGCCGCTGAGCGCGACGCTGCGTCAGCACGGCAACTTCGAGATCAAGCGCATGAGCTGGACCGACGCCGCCAAGAGCTGCGTGAGCGTGTACGAGCAGGCGCTTGCGGGAATGAATGGGCGGTAAGCCGCTGACAGATTTCACAGCCGGCCGCGCTGATCGAGTGAGCGCATGGGGGATTTACCTTTCAAGCCCGAGGGAAGAGCGGTTCCGCCGCCGCTTCCGTCTCAGCCCCAGCCGATTCCCGTCCTGCCATTGAGTTACGTTCCGGCCGGCTCGCTGGTCGGTCGGCCAGGGTCGTGGATCGCCATCGGAATCTTCGGCCTGCTGTTCGGCGCCTTGGCGGTTCTGGTGAACCTGGGCGTAGCGGGGCTTTGGTATAGCGCGTGGCGCGGATCCGTGCCGCCGGCGTCTGCAACTCCTTCCGTACTGCCGCCTTCCACACTGGCGCCATATCACGACGACTACATCGCGCCGCAAGGCCTTCCGCGGGCGGATCGCGAAGCCATCATCGCGTCGCTCTCAATCGACGGAACTGAACACGACGACCGAGTCGCCATGGCCGATCGCCTTTTGGCCGAGGTGGGTCGAACGATCTTTCCCAACGGGCCAGCCAAGGCCGTTCTGCAACCCAGCGAAACCATCGACAAACAATCGCCAGAGCCCCAAGCTATATCCGCCGTCTTCCAAGTCGACACCGGGACGCTCATCATCGGCAGCCTGCGCGCGTCGTTCGTCGACAGGCGGAACACTACGACGTCCGTTTCGGAAACGTGCGCCGGTCTGTTCAAAACACCGGCCCAGCACTTCAACGCGATCACGGTCGACCAGGTCATCAAACGCCTTGCGGCGGCGAATCCAACCCTCACGCCCGCGCAGCTCAGCACGATCGCCGACAAAGTTGCGCACGCGTCGGCCGGCAACGCGACCGAGCCCCAAGTGAAGCCGATCCGTCTGACAGATTCAGGCCTATTGGAGATCGGCATCCAACAAGACCACTACATCGTCCTGGCCGACGGACGATCGATTAACACCCAGTACGCGCCGCTGGGACTCGACACCGCCGGCCGGCCGATCCCCACACCCGGCAGTTTCCGCCCCGACTGGCCCGGATCCCCCAATCTGATGGCGGCCCAGGTCGTCCACTGCGGCGCCAACCTCCTCGTCGCGCTGATGCTGATGTTCGGCAGCTATCGCCTGCTGGCCGATCAGCCGACGGGCGCGCAGCTCATCTACAAGTGGGCCGTGCTCAAATTCATTCTGATCGTCTGCGAAGTCGTGCTCGTCGGCGTTTACGTTAACACCATCGACGAATCGATTCAGACCAACACTCATTTCGATGTCGGTCGCGGAATCGGCGGGCTGGTTCTCTCGGTCTTCCTGCAGATTTCCTTCGCGCTCACCCTGTTTCTTTCGATGAAGGCACCCGCCACGGTCGACTATCTTGCTTCGCGCGGGATGTCGCTTCGACTTGCGAGCGCTCGGCGCTGGCACGCGGCGATGACTTGGGTCCGCAGGTCGCGGCTGAGCGTCGTATTCAAATTTATCGGTGCCGCACTGCTCGGACTTGCAGTGCTGCACGGCGTGTCGTCGGCCTATACCGGGATCGCTCGCGATCTTTCCGGCGCGATCATGCACGCCGTCCTCGCGATCGCCGCGATGATGACCGGTCTCTATTTTCTGCGACTTAAGCGACTTGGCGCCGCGATCATGCTGGCGGCGTGTCTGGTCGCGATGAATTCGACGCCCTGCCTCGCCCAAACGCTCCCCACCACCGAGCCGGCCCTCTCCGCCGAAGATCAGGCCGCCCGCGACGACGCCGTCCGCCTCATCGCAGCGATCGATCCCAAAGACGCAAAGCTGCGAAGTCAGACGATCGCGGAGGTCGCGCGCCTCGGTCAGCCGGCGGTGCAACCGTTGCTCGATTACCTCATCACATCGGACCCGAACTCGAATCTGGGTCTTGAGGCGGGAAGAGTTTGGAATCAGACCAAGCTGTCGGCGACGCCCGAATTTCGTCGCACGATGGTCGCGTTCCTGTACCGTCTGCCGCCGCGGCGATTTCGCAACCTCTGGTTTCGTTTTTCACAAATGATCGGCTCCGCTCCCGAGATGGTTCCCTTCTGGACGGACCAGTGTTTTTCAGAAAATGAAGACTATTCCAACCAAGCGATCGTATTCGCCAGGCGGAACGATCCCCAGGGAAACCGCGAAATCGCCAGAGCCACCGACATTCTTCACACCTCTCAACTCCCCAAGGAGCATGCGCGGGCCTGGAGTGTCTTACAGCGATGGGAAGCCCCCGGCCGCGCGGCGGTGTTCGAATTTCTGGGCGATCCGAGCACCGACCTTCGCATCGAAGCCGTATCCGCCTTGGGTACGCCGCGGCAGGCAGATCCCAAGGTGCTGGACGCGTTGGTGGAATTTGTGATCGATCCGACCAAGGGGCTCGACAATCCGCCCAACGCGGATGTTGAGGACAAGATGCGTCGAGCCGCACTGACTCAAATCGAGTTCCTGCAACACCACTCGCCGCGACTGATCCAATTGCTGAACAGCGACCGCATGCCCGAAACGGCCAAGCGAAACATGGTGCTCAACGTCTTCGTCAATAAAACGTCTCCACTCACAGCCCTTGAAAAGCCGGATCGCCCGAAAGAGGAATGGGCATCCTTGCAGCGCGTGCTCACCGCCACCCTGGGTGACTGGCGTACCGCATCCGACCGGGTGGCCCGCCTGCTTAAATCTGAGAACCCCACGGATCGAAACCTGGCGATCATATTCATTGGCGAAGGCAACCGGTTCGACAACCTCTCGATCGATGAAATCCTGCCCAGGGTGGACACGACCGACCCCAGGGTCTGCAAGGCCCTCCAGAATTTCATAGACCGTAAAAAGGAATCGAGCAAATCCCCGGCCGTCATTCAATTTCTGGCCAGTCAGATGAAGCACGGAGATGACTCCGCCAAACACAGCGCCGCGCAAATGCTCGGCAACGGCAGCACCACTGAACGCCTGGCGCTGGCCGATTCGATCGGCGCGGAGGGACAGCAAAAACAACTGGCGCAGCGAAACTTCGTCTACGTCAGCCGGAACTCGCGGCTGGCCCATTCGTTGATCGAGCCGTTGTTTCAAAGGTATCCGTGGAATGAACTGGTCGCGTCGGTCGCTCGCGACGTATCGCACTTCGCCAACCTCGAGAACAGCAGCTATCAGGGCGGCGTCGCCCAAGTGCTGAAGGAGGGCACGCCCTCACAAAAGGCCGTGCTCGCCGACGTCGTACTCTCGCATGCCGCGGCATACATCGGCCCTGCCAGCCGCGCCCGGGCAAAGGCGATCATGAAGGAAGAACCACCGAGCATCGATGCGGTCACGGCCGTCGCAGACACTCGCCCCGCGATTACGCTGATGTCGTCCGACGGGATGTCGTGGACTTCGTTCACCTGGTTCGCCACCACAACCGTTCTCATCGTCGCTGCGGGTCTCCTTTCTGTTTGCATGGTGATCGGCTTCTTCAAACAGCCGGCCGGTGAAGCTACGCTCGACGGATCAATCTACTAACGATTCAAAAGCGTCGCGCATCGGGTACAACTCTGTCAGCGCATGACGTCACCCGCCAATCATGGCCGATCGGGAACTACTCGCCTGTGGCTGCTGGCCGTCCTTGCGCTCACGCTGGTTACGCACGCCCGCGACATCACCTCTGAATTTCTCAACTGGGACGACGGCGCGCTGGTTCTAGAAAATAAATTCATCAACCCCGTGTCCGCCGAGCACCTGCGGCAGATGTGGACGCAGCCGATCAAGGACCTGTACACGCCCCTCGCCTACACCGCCTGGGCCGCCGCCGCGGAGGCGGGACGCGTGAAGATACCGGACGCCCACGGCGTGGTGCTCAATCCGATGGTGTTTCATGCGCTCAATCTGATGCTGCATCTCGCGTGCGTAGCGATCGTGTACAACATTCTGCTGCAACTGCTCCCTCTCCCCGGAGGGGAGAGGGCCGGGGTAGGGGGAGAAACGTCCACCGACGGAACGCGATCGACAAAGCAAACAGCGTCCGAAGCGTCACCCGAGACCGCGCGGCGCTCAACACACGAACGTCTCGCCTCTCACCTAACCTCTCCCCTCCGGGGAGAGGGACCGATGCTCGCCGCCATCGGCGCGGCTGTGTTCGCCGTGCATCCGCTGCAGGTGGAGCCCGTCGCGTGGATCAGCGGCATGAACAACGTGCTGGCCGGCGTGTTCGCGCTGGCGTGCGTGGCGTGCTACCTGCGATTCACCGCCACGCGGCCGAACGCCCGCATCGCATGGTATCTCGCCGCCTGCATCGCCATGTTGCTGGCGCTGTTTTCTAAGCCCACCGCCATCGTTACGCCCATGCTCATCCTGCCGATCGACGCATGGATCCTCCGCCGGCCGTGGGGAAAGATCGCGCGATCGATCTTGCCGCTGGCGGCTCTCGCCATTCCGTTCGTCGTGATCGGCCGCAAATCGCAGGCGGCCTTGGGCACGTTTCTGCCGCCGTGGTATCAGCGGCCGCTCGTGGCAGTCGATGCGATCGGCTTCTACCTGAAGAAACTGGTCTACCCCCGCCCGCTGCTAATCGACTACGGCCGCCGCCCACAGGCGGTGCTCGCGCCCGGCGGATTTTCGCCCGTCCACTGGATCGCGCTCGCCGTCGCCGTCGCCCTCGTGGCGATCCTCTACCGCCGCCACCGATGGGCCGCCGCGTGCTTCGCTATCTTCGTCGGTGGGATGGCCCTCGTGCTCGGGCTCGTCCCCTTCTCGTTCCAGGACTACAGCACCGTCGCCGATCGGTACGTCTATCTCTCCATGCTCGGCGTCTCGATTTTCGTCGCGATGGCGCTGGCGCAATTCCGATCGGCCGCCCCGCGATGGATCGCCGTCGGCATCATTCTCCTGCTCGCGTACTGCAGCTTCAAGCAGACGGCGTATTGGAAGGACAGCATCCCGCTCGCGCAGCACACGCTCGATCACAATCCCACCAGCCTGGCCGCCAACAGCGTGATGGCATATCTCGCGCAAAACCGCGGCGATCGCGTAGCGGAGGAGCAGTACTATCGCCAAGGGCTTGTTTCCGCGCCGGACGACATCGAGCTGAATTACAACTACGGGACGCTGCTCCTGAAAGACCGACCCGGCGAGGCGCTGCCGCATTTTGAGACCCTCTACGCCCGCGGCCTGCGCGACCCGCGTGTGCTGAACAATCACGGCCTCACCCTGATGAAGATCGGCCGACTACCCGAGGCGATTGCGCGATTCAATGAGGTGATCAAGGTCGATCCCAATCACGCCAGCACGCACCTGAATCTCGGCCTTTGCCTGAGCGCGATGCACCAGTACGACGAAGCGGAAAAACACTTCCGCCGAACGCTGGAACTGGATCCGAAGTCGCAAAGCGCCGCCGACGGATTGGCGGCCGTGCAGGCGGTGCGGCGAGGTGGCCTTTGATCGGCACGCGTCCTGTTTCACGGCGTGCCTACGCGGTTGCCGCACTGATGCTGGTCGCCCTCACACTCCTTACGCACGGCCGCGATGCATTCCATGATTTTGTGGAATGGGACGATCAGGAACTGGTGGCCCGCAACCCGATTCTCAACCCCGTAACGCCGGCAAATCTTGCAGCGATGTGGACCGCGCCCGTGCAAGGCCTCTACACGCCGCTTGCGTACACGACGTGGGCGGGCGTGGCGGCGATCGCGCGAACGCAAACGCCCGACTCGCACGGCGCCACGCTCAACCCGCTGCCGTTCCACGTGCTGAATCTTGTGCTCCACGTCGGCTGCGTACTGATCGTGTTCGACGTCCTGATGCATTTGCTCCCTCGCCCCGGAGGGGAGAGGGCTGGGGTGAGGGGCGAGACGCCCTCCGACGAAACGCGATCGACAAGCGAAGACCCGTCCCCCACTTCTGACAAAATCGAAACCCGCTCAGACGCGAAACGTCTCCCCCCTCACCTAACCTCTCCACTCCGGGGAGAGGGACCATGCATCGCCGGCGCGATCGGCGCGGCGCTCTTTGCCGTTCACCCGTTGCAGGTCGAAGCCGTCGCATGGATCAGCGGCATGAACAACCTGCTGGCCGGATTCTTTTCGCTGATCTGCATCGCCGCGTACATCCGCTTCACGCAGGCCGCATCGTCGCGGACGAGGTGGTACGCGGTTGCAATCACGGCATTATTGCTGGCGTTGCTCTCCAAGCCAACGGCCATCGTGGTTCCGGTGATGTTGCTGGCGATCGACGCGTTGCTGCTGCGCCGCCAGATCCGACAGACGCTCATCGCCCTGCTGCCGATGGCGGCGCTGGTCGTGCCGTTCGTCCTCATCGGCCGGGCCGCGCAACCAACAATCGACGTGTTCGTGCCTCCCATCGGTCAGCGATTCTTGATCGCGGCCGACACGATCGGGTTTTACGTGCAGAAGCTTATCGTTCCGAAAGCACTGCTGATGGACTACTCGCGCACGCCGCAATGGGTGATCGCGCACGGCGGACTTTGGCCCATTGCGATCGCGGCATTGCTTGTCGCGATCGCCGCGTCGCGCCGCTGGCCGTGGGTGCTCGGCTCGGCGGCCGTTTTTGTCGCGGGATTCTGCATCGTCCTCGGGCTCGTGCCGTTCAGTTTTCAATCGACCAGCACCGTCGCTGACCGCTACGTCTACCTCGCCATGCTCGGCCCGGCGATGTTCATCGCAATCGGTCTGACGAAGTTGCGCCCGAGCGCCGCGGCGTACGCGGGCGGGTTAATTCTATTCATGGCGTTCCTCAGCTTTCAGCAGGCCGGCTTGTGGCGCAACACGATCACACTTTGTGGCTATACGATCGCCCACAACAACCGCACGCTCGCCGCCCGCAGCGCGATCGGCGCTGCGTACCGCAACACCGGCGACCTCGTAGCTGCCGAGCAGCAGTACCACGACGCGCTCACGGTCAAACCCGAGGATTTCGTCACCAACTACAACTACGGCAACCTGCTGCTCGACTCGAACCCCGCGGCCGCCATCGAGCGTTACCGCGCAGTGACGGGCGCCGGAGCGAGCGATCCTCGGCTGCAGCGCAACCTGGGGATCGCGCTGTTCAAAACCGGCCAGATCGACGCCGCGGTTGACGTCTACCGCTCGGTCCTGAGAATGAACCCGGCCGACGCGAGCGCGAACCTCAATCTCGGTTACTGCCTGGCCACCCGCGGCGAGTTCGACGCGGCCGAGCAGTGCTTCCGCCGGGTGCTGGCGATCGAGCCGGATTCGGCGGCGGCGAAGAAGGCGCTCGACAAGCTCGCAGCTGTGCGTGCGAGCATGAATCGCTGAAATCATCCGTGCAATTGGAGAGACGTTATGCCCCAAGGTCCGATCCTGATCGTCAGCGGCACCAATCGCCCGCAGGCCAACGCGCTGCGGGTGAGCAAGTTGATCGAGTCGCACTACAAAACCGCCAATGTGCCGGTGGAAATTTATTCGCTGGCCGACATGCCGCGGGAGATTTTTGACTCCTCCAGTTACGCGACCAAGCCGCCGTCGTGGATTCCGGTGCAGGAGAAGGTGCTGGCCGCCCGCGGGCTGCACGTGGTCACGCCGGAGTACAACGGGTCGTTCCCCGGCGTACTCAAATACTTCGTCGACATGTTGAAGTTCCCCGAGAGCTTTGAGAAAAAGCCGGTGGCGTTCACCGGCGAGTCGGCGGGCATCTGGGGCGCGATCAGGTCCGTTGAGCAGCTCACGCACATCTTCGGCTATCGCAACGCGCACATTTTCCCCGACCGCGTTTTCATCCCCGGCATCGTGCAGAAGTTTGACGCGAGCGGCGCGTTCACCGACGCGGCAATCAACGACCGCCTGGCCAAGCAGGCCGCTGGGTTTGCCGAATTCACCGGCAAGTTCGCCTGATGGACTCTTCCACCCCACTCAATCCCGACGCGTCCGCAGCCCGACCCAATCGCCGGCTGATCTGGGCGGCGGTGCTGGTGCTGGTCGCCATCACGCTGGCGATTTACGGGCGGTCGATCAGCTACTCCTTCATTGACTGGGACGACCTGGACCTCGTCGTTCACAACAAAATGCTCAACCCCGTCACGCTCGACGGCGTGTGGAGCGTATGGCGCCACCCGCGCGTGCAGGTGTGGACCGGCGTGTACGGAGCGCCCAATCTCTACACCCCCGTGGCGTACACACTGTGGGCGTTCGTCGCGTGGCTTTCCGCGATGCCCACCCCCAAGGCCGACGGCACCACGCTCAGCGCCGCGCCGTTTCACGCGGTGAACGTGATCCTGCACGCGGCCTGCGTGGCGGCGGTGTTTGCGGTGCTCTATCAACTGACGATGGCACTGCTCGCCAAGTCGCGCGATGACAAATCGCCCCGCGCCTTGGAAGCCAAGTGCATCATCCCCTCGCTCATCGGCGCGGCGGTGTTCGCGCTGCATCCGATTCAGGTGGAAGCGGCCACATGGATCTCCGGGATGAACAACCTGCTGGCCGGGCTGTTCTCTGTGCTGTGCATCGCGGCGTACGTTCGCTCGACCCGCCCGGGCCGGCAGCGGGCGTGGTACTTGATGTCGCTCTTCCTGCTGGTGATCGCACTGCTCTCCAAGCCCACTGCGGTCGTGACACCGGCCGTGGTGTTGGTGATGGACTGGCTGGTGCTCGGCCGGCCGTGGCGAAAGGTATTTGCGTCGGTTGCTTGGCTGTTTGCGATTACGGTACCGTTCGTGATCCTCGGCCGATTGCTCGAGCCGGGGCAGGGGATTTTCGTTCCTGCGCTGAGCGACCGCCCCGCCATTGTCAGCGACACGCTGGCGTTTTACCTGCGGCAGATCGTTTGGCCACACCTGCTCGCGATCGACTACGGCCGCAAGCCGCAACTGGTTCTCGCGCAGGGCGTGCAGATTTCGACCATCGTCACGCTCGCGATCGCCGCCGCGTTTCTCGGGCTTTGCTACTGGCGGAAACAGACGTGGGTGATCGGCGCGCTCGCACTCTCGTTCGTGGCGATCCTGCCGGTCTCGGGCATCGTGCCGTTCGGATTCCAAGTCTACAGCACCGTGGCTGACCGCTACACGTACCTGCCGATACTTGGCGTTGCGGTGTTGATCACGCTGGCCGTCTCGCGCGTGCCGTTACGGTTCAGTCGCGCCGCGTGGAGCGCGTCCGCTGTCCTGATCGTCGTGCTGGCCGTGCTGACGATCCGCCAGAACGGGTACTGGCGCGACAGTTCGCAGATCGCGCTCCGCACGCTGCAGCGCAGCCCGCGCAGCCTGTTGGCGTACAACATTCTCGGCTTCACCGCGCGGATTGAAGGCCGCTTCGACGAGGCCGAGAAGTGGTTCAAGCAAGGGCTCGCGATCGACCCCGGCGACGGGTCGATCAACCTGAACATGGGCGGCCTGATGAGCCAGCGCAACCGCTGGGCGGAATCGGTCACCTACTACCACCGCGCGCTCGACCGCGGATTCGGCGACACCAAGGCGCTCTACTCGCTCGGCGTCGACTCGCTCAAGATCGGCGACGCCGTGCACGCCGAGCAGGCGCTCCGCATGGCCCTTCAACTCACGCCCAAACACGCCAGCGCGCTGGCGACCCTCGGCTACGCGTTGGCCGCCCAAGGCAAGCTCGATGAGGCCGAGGCGGCGTTCCGGCGATCGCTCGAGATTCAGCCGGATTTATCGCTCGGGAAAAAAGGGTTGGCGATGGTGCTGCAGGGAACGGGGAGAAACTGAACAGAAAGGATGAAGGCGGAAGGATAAAGGATGAAAAAGGAGGAGGCCGACTTCCTTTTTCATCCTTCATCCTTCTGCCTTCATCCTTAAATTCTATTCCGCCGTCCCCGGCCCGTCCGCTCGCGCGGCGTCTTGCGTCACCGGCGTGATCAGGATCATCCCGACCCGCTTCTGAAGCACGCTCAGCACCCGCAACTGATAATCCCCCAGCGGCAGCGTATCGCCCGCCTTGGGCCAGCGACCCAGTTGCTGAACGACGTAGCCGCCGATGGTGTCGACGTCGCTGATCTCCAGGTGCTCGAGGTTCAGCTTTTCGCGGAGCTCGTGCAGCGGGAATTGGCCGCTCACTTTGAACGATTCGCCTTCCATGACGAAATCCTTCACCGCCATCGTGTCGAACTCGTCCTGGATGTCGCCGACGATTTCTTCCAGCACGTCTTCGAGCGTGACGATGCCTCGCGTCGCGCCGTACTCGTCTACCACGATCGCCATGTGCGTCTGGCTGTTCTGAAACTGCCGCAGCAGCTTGGGCACCGGCAGAAGTTCCGGCACAAAGAGCACTTCGCGCTTGATCTGCTTGAGATCCAGATCGCCAGAGCCGATGACATGCACCGCCGAGCCCGGCAAACCGTCAGCGATAAACACGCTCTCCCCGCCGGGGGCTCGTTCGTCGCTAAACCGCAGCTTGCCCGGCACGAGCTTGAGGTGATTGAACAAATCCTTCATGTGCACCAGGCCGATGACGTGATCGATATCGCCGTCGCACAGCGGCAGTCGCGTGTAGGCGCTTTTCTGCACCGTCTGCAGCACTTCGCGGATCGGCTGATCGAGTCGCAGGTAATCCACCTGCGTGCGCGGCTGCATGATCTGCCGGACCTTCAAGTCGCCAAAATCAAACGCGCTGGTGAGGATCGATTCGTTCCCCTTCGAGATCGTCCCTTCCTGCACGGCCTGTGCGAGCAGCGCTTTAAGCTCCTCTTCGCTATGGGCCATGCCGCCTTCACCCTCGATGCTCACGCCGCACAGCTTCAGCACGCCGTTGGCAGCTGCCGTAAGGGCCCAGATCGCGGGGTAGAAGATGTAGGTGAAAATGATCAGCGGGATGCACAGCACCTGCAGGATCTTCTCGTTATGACGGATCGCCAGGTTCTTGGGCGCCTGCTCGCCGATGACGATGTGCAGCGACACCGCGATCGAAAACGAGATAACGAACGCCACAATGTGCTTGGCCGACTCGGTCATGCCGAGGTATTGCGTGATCGGCTCGACGAGCTGCCCCACCACCGGCTCGGTGACCGCACCCAGGCCCAGCGCCGTCAGCGTATTGCCGAGCTGGCAGCTCGAGAGGTAAAGATCCAGCCGACGCTTCACCATGAGCGCCGCGCGCGACAGGATCGACTCGTCCGCCGTCGTCTCCAGCCGGCTGAGCCGTGCGGAAACGGCGGCGAATTCCACCGCGACGAAAAAAGCATTGAGTGCCACCAGCCCGAGCGTGGCGAGAATCTGCAGAAACGTAATCACAACGTCCCGTTGTACCGGCAGCGATGGATCGACGAAAGAGGGGGAAATCCCACCGCCCGTCGCCCGCCAATTCTGCCCCTTTTGCCCGGTATTGCCGATTCGGGCCGCTTCTGATGTAATTCCCGTCCCAACATTCCACAACCGGAGGACTCTGCATGGCCCGCTCGCTTTTCACCGTCGAATCGCTCGAATCCCGACTCTTCTTGTCCACCTCCACATTGGTGCGGCTCGATACGAACCTCGGCCTGATCGACGTGCAACTCACCGACGACGTCACCCCCAACACCGTCGCGAACTTCCTTAACTACGTGAACAGCGGCCGCTACAACAACTCGATCTTCCATCGCGACTCCGGCAACGTCATCCAGGGCGGCGGCTACACCTCGCCGCTCGCACAGGCGATCGTCGAAGACGCGCCCGTCGCCAACGAATTTCAGCCCGGCGTGACGACCAACATCCGCGGCACGATCGGCATGGCCAAGCAAAGCGCCGACAGCGCCACCGACCAGTTTTTCTTCAATCTCGTCGATAACTCCTCCTCGTTCGACAACCCATTCAACGCCGGCGGCTTCACCACCTTTGGCACGGTCACCAACGCTTCGCTGGCAACGCTCGATGCAATCGCGGCCGTTCCGGTCGTTCCGTTCAATCCTCCGTTCGATGAGCTCCCACTCATCAACTACGCCGGCGGCTCGCCAGTCGCCGCCAACTTCGTCACCGTCCGAACCGCCAGCGTGCTCGGCGTCTACACCGACACCGCCACCATCGGCGACGGACTCTCCAGCTCCCTCTCCTTTACCGATGGCGACGGAACCCTCACCACCGTTTCCCTCCGCGGCGGAACGGGCACGATCCACTTCAACGGATCCGGCGTCTTCAAAACCACCGTACGAGGTCGCACGGTCATCACCGGCACGAACGTCTCGCTCGACAGCATCGCCATCACCGGCGCAACCAACGCCAGCCTCGTCATCAGCGGCAAAGGAGGTGACGGCGTCGTCACCGTCGGCAACATCACCGCCGCCGGCTCGATGGCGGCCATCATCGCCCCCACCACCGCGTTCAACGGCACGCTCAACGTGTCGTCATATGTCAGCCGGGCAACGTTCGGCTCCATCACCGGCAGTTCACTGTTCATCGGCGACGATCTCGTCCCATCGCAACTCCGCGTCATCGGCGCCATCGCTGATTCGCAGATCACCCACGCCGGCAGCATCGCGTTACTGCAGGCCGGATCGTGGACCGATTCAAGCGGCACCGTCTCGTCGCTTACGACCGCGTCGGTCGGCAAATTGGTCATCCCCGGCGAAATGGCGGCAGACGTTACGCTCAACAGTCCCGACATCGACATCGCGTCGGCCAAACTCGGCAATGTGACCGGCGGCAACTGGTTCCTCAGCGGCACGATCGTGAAACTCGCCGTCGGCAGCACCGGTCCCACCTGGGCGGCCACGCTGGGCGGCGGCATTGTGAAAATGTCAGTCGGCACCCTGCAGGGCAACCTCACCGCCGAAGCCATCGCCTCGATCAAAGCTGCCGCAATCACCGGTGCCAACATCAACCTGATCAAGAATTTTGACGGCGTGGTCCCCGCGCTCGCCAAGCTCTCCGCCGGCAGCATCACCAACACGCACATCCGCTCCACCGACAACCTCGGCTCGATCGCCACCGGCTCGTTCACCGACTCCTTCGTGTCGGCCGGCATTAACTTCGGTGACGACTCGATCGACGACATCACCGACTTCGGCAACGCCGCCACCATCGCCGCGTTCCGCAGCGGCACGTTCAACAACAGCGCCGTCATCGCCAAGAACCTCGGCAAGATCGCGATCGGCGTCACCAACGACGCCCCGAAGACGCTCCCCTTCTTCGGCGTCGCCGCCGACAAGATCACCTCGTTCAGCGCCGTCGTCATCGACCACAAGCTGGCCCTGAAACTGCTCGACGACCCCGCGCTGGTCCCGGGCCTGATCGCCGCCCAAGGCGTCACGCTGAACAACCTGCAGATCCAAGTGGTGTAACCGAGCGACGCCACGAGCCCTCCCGTACGGCGGGGTTCATCCCCACCATCGCGAAAGAAGGTGGGGATGAACCCCACCCTACCGATCTCCCATGGAGGGCGGCTGGTCCTGCCGGCTCCTCGCGTACGAGCCTGGCACAGGCGCATCCCATTGCCGGTCGCCGCGAAACCCAATTTGCATCCTCTGCTCCAGCAACGAGTTACAACGAAATTGGGTTCGTTTGTTCTTTTCTCATTCGCTCGTCAACTGTCCCTCCTCACTCAAATTGGGTTCGTTTATCTTTTTCATCCTTCCGCCTTCATCCTTCATCCTTCTTCAAATTGGGTTCGTTTGTTCAACTCGCTCACGAGCATCCTCCCGGACTTGCCGCTTCAGCAGGTGCGACCATCACAAGTCAAAATGGTGCGACCCAGACACCTCGTCCGAGCGCCGGGCGCGCGACGAAAAACAATCGCGCTCCACTAGTACCCCCCCTGCGCCGCTTTTCGCGAGGCGGCCGCGCACCGCCGACGGATTTTTTTGAAAAATTGTTCAAATTGTTGATCCATCACCGGGTGCCACGGGTCGGCGATACCCGCATAGCCGTGCCCACGGTCCCGCCCGCACGGGTCTGGCAAGTAACCCCGACCCGTGGCACCCGGCTGTGACCGTTTGTTGAAGATTGAACAGAGAAACGGTTTTCCCGGTATTAATATGGATAACTTTGCGATCGAACGTTAGCGTGAAGCGATACTTACAGAAGCGAGTCGCCTGACTCGCCGGAGTGATATCTGGCGCTTGCGCCAGAGAATACTAGTTATCTGCCCCATGGCGACCCAACGGCATCACTTCGATCTCTTCGCCGACTACCACCAGTTCTACCTTCAGGACGAAACGGTAGACGGCAACCTCGGCGACAGTTGGACGCCGGAAGCCACCAATCGGCTGCTGGCAATTTCCGACGGCACGATCGGGATCGGAACCGTGCGCGACATGACCGTGCCCGTGGATATCGAAGTTCTCGACGCCCAGCCGACAGATTCGTTCGACGCGTGGGATCAGGTCAACGAGTGCAGCATCGACGTGAAGTCGGGGCGCATTGTCGTCGCAGGCTGCACAGACTACTTTCCGGATGCCGCCCGCATTCAGATCACGCCCGGCATCTACCGGGCGAGGATCTACTACTGCAAGCTCGATGCGCTGAGCGAGGACGGACTTGAAGGCGAAGATCACTATCGCGTCGTGCTGTGGCCGGGCGATCCGACGCCGCCGGTCGTTCTAAAGGCGCGGCCATCCGGCGGGGGCAGATAACCCGGCAATGCAGCGGACCGGAGCCGCGGGTAGGGTTTCCGTGATTCGAAAGCTGCTGGGGCGCGGCTTCGGCCGCTGATCGCCATTACGTTATTCGACGCAGGAGACGCACACGCCATGTCCTCGTTCGAACGGAGAGGTGTGATGTCCCTCTGGCTCTTCCGGGAAGCCGACGATCCCGCTAACGCGGACAAGGACGTGTTGCAGCACTTCGCCGGCGTTGACCATTACGATGTCGATTCCCAGGAAGGCGTCGTCCGCGAAGTTCCGACACCGATCGCGGACTTGCTGGCGCCCCTGTCGTACTCTGATTCGTTTCGAACTGAGGCTGCGGTGGCGGCCCGTCGGATGGGCGTGAACAACGCATTTGGCGTGTTGGCGCAGTTCGACTTCGCATACGACCCTGCGGCAGTCACTCGGCCAGTCGCTCGCGATCCGATGTTCCTCGGACGGTTCTCATGGCACGACTGATGGGCGGCCCCGCGGCCGTCGAATAACCCGCCGCTGGAGCGGACCGCGGCGGCGGTATAGTTCACGTGCGGTCGAGCGTCGCGCGTGCGCCGCCGCGGCCGCTCAACGGCATTCCGTTATGCGATTGGAATACGAGACACCACCCGAGCAAGAGCGGAAACCTCCGTCACCCCGCACGCCGATCTTCTGGACCGTGATGTCCGTGTTCTGGGTTGCGATGCTCCTCTTCCACTTGCTGTCGCGTTTGGGGAACAACACAGACCAGATGTCGCTTATAGCTCGGGCAATGACCGCTGCTGCGGCAGGCACCACGATCCTTGTTGCTGTCCGTCAGTGGGTGCGGTATCGCCAATCGGCCGCCCGCTTTATGGACGGTAAATACTCGCGCCGCCCGGCAGTCGCATAAAACTAAATGAAAACGCTGATTTATTCGCCGATGAACTGGTTCATCCGTCACCCATCGCTGGCGTTCCTCATCGCGCTCTTGTTTGTTACGGCTTTCCTGCATCTCCGAATGCGACGTACCCGCACCATAGCTGCTTTAGTGGGGCCAGCGGCCGCTGCATGCATCTGGTGCGCCTACGCCGTCTATGAGTGGATTATGCCGCCGGATATGAATATCCGTATCGACCTGTTCCTCATCGCGCCGCTTCTTTGGCTAGCATAGGGAGTTGGATTGCTCGGCTACGTCACAGGGCTCACGCGGCCGGGCGGCGGACGCGGCTTTCCTGTGCAGGACGGCTCGTCCGCAGCATAACCAGCGCTGAAGCGGATCGCGGCGCGGTATACTTGCGACCGAGCTCGTCTGGCGCGATTCGCGTCGCGAACGCGGACGGACTTTCGGGCTAGACCCTCGGCTTAAATGCCGGTTGTGCTGCGCAAGCAGCGGTTCAGGTCGGCGCCGGTCCGGCGCGCGCAAGGTGGCGGTAGCGGAGGTTGAGCAGCACATAGCAGATCATCGTCGCCGTGATGCCCACCAGCATGGCCTGGAGCCCGAGCGGCAATATCAGCACGAGTGCCGTCAGGGCGAAAACAGCGGCGGTGTTGGACCGTAAGTAAGGCCGCAACTCGGGGACCTCCATGTAGTAGCCGTACTGCTTGCCCAGGAAGAACAGCACGGTGCCGGCGGCGGCCAGTTGACGAAAGTTATTCGGGTCGAGGTCACCCAGGATCGCATGCCGGATCAGCGAGGCCAGCATCGCCAGCCCGACGAACAGGAAGAAGTGCGAGTAGACGATCGAGTGCCCGGTCGTGAGTTTGCGGTGTTCCAGCAGGTGGAAGCTGTCGTAGTAGATCCACCAGATGGCCGACACCATGACGAATCCGCTGACGGCGGCAATGGCGTTGGACTGGTTCCAGGCGATGTGCGCCAGCGCCGCGGAGATGCTGATCACCGATTCGCCGAGCATGATGATGGTCAGGCAGCCGACCCGCTCGACCAGGTGCGACGTGTGCGCCGGCACGACATGCAGCCGCCGTTTCAGCAGCACCAGGGCGGCCATGTCGAACACGATCCCGGCATAGAAGACCCCGTAGCTCCAGGGAGGCGCCAGCAGGATCGAGGAAAGGCTGATCGCCGCGCCGATAGTGAACACGGTGCCCACCTGCGTCGCGAAGCCACCCCCGTCGTGGTGCTTGCGCCTGGAGACGAAGTACATCGCGGCGATGATCAGCCGCGCCCCGCAGTAGCAGGCCACCGCCCACGCGTAATCGTGATGGTCCCGGGCGCCGGCCGAGATCACGATCAACAGGAACATGATCAGCAGGGTCGACAGCCGGTGCTGGCGGCTGTCGGTGTCGAAGCGATTGGCGTAGATCGTGTGGCCCACCCAGATCCACCACAGCGGCAGGCACACCAGCACAAAGTGCAGGAACTGCTGCGGGCCGATGTGGCCGCCGTGTGTTTCGGTCAGGATCTCGACGGCGTCACCCACGGCGACGACGAAAATCAGGTCGAAGAACAGCTCCAGCCAGGTCGCGCGGCGGTGCGTGTCGAAATATTTCAGGTCCTGCATGCGGCCATGCTAGGTCCTCGAGCCCGGCAATGCGATAATCGCTGTCGCATAACCCGCCAATGCACCGGACCGCGCCAGCGGTATAGTTGCAGTTGGTCGAGCGCCGCTCGGTGCCGGCCCGGCCGGTGATCGGCACTGCGTTATACGACCATGGCGATCCGCAAGAAGAGAAACTGAGAACGAAAAAAGGGGAACATTCCATGTCGAAGCTTGTCGCCATCATGTCCATGTCGCTCGACGGTTTCGTGGCCGATGCCAACGACGGCGTCGGCGAGGTGTTTGACTGGTACTTCAACTCAGGCGACGTTGAATTCAACACCGGCGGTGCGGACCCGATGACGTTTAAAGTGTCTAAGCCCAGCGCGGAGCACCTGCGTGGGCTTTGGGCGGAGCTGGGGGCCGTGCTCACCGGCAGGCGTACGTTCGACAAAGCCGAGGGATGGAACGGCAACCACGCATGGGGGCCGGCGTTTGTGTTGACGCATAGCGTGCCCGCGGGTTGGCCGCGAGCTAACTCGACGGTTCACTTCGTGACGGACGGGCTCGAATGTGCGGTGAAGCAGGCCAAAGCCGCCGCAGGTGGGAAGGCGGTTGGGGTTCACGGCGCGGACACGATTCAGCAGTTGCTGAACGCCGGGCTGCTCGACGAAATCAGCGTCGATGTCGCAGCGGTCTTTCTGGGGTCGGGCGTTCGGCTCTTCGATCGCCTTGCCAACACGCCGGCTGTTTTGGGGAACCCAAGGGTGATCGCGGGGGTCGGCGTGACGCACCTGCGCTATCCGGTCCGTAAGGCGTAGTCCCCTGCTGCCGCGAGCGTCTATGCAACCGGCCGCAATGTCGGTAACGTCAGGCGCGAATGATCGTCGGAATTCTCAGCGACACACACGACAAGCTGCCGGCCATGCGGGCGGGGATGAAAACCCTCGCAGCTAACGGCGCCAAGTACTTCATTCACTGCGGCGACGTGGGCGGGGAATCGATCATCGATTGCCTGGCCGGGCATCACGCGGCGTTTGTGTGGGGGAACAACGACTGGGACCGGGCCGGACTGCAGGAGTACGCCACCGGACTGGGCATCACCTGCCTGGGGCACGGCGGCGCGATCGAACTGGACGGCAAATCGATCTACGTCACGCACGGCGATGACGCGCTGGTCGTCCGCGGCGTGCTGGAGGAACAAAAGCACGACTACCTGCTGCTCGGCCACTCGCACGTGAAGCTGGACGCGCGCGAAGGTCGCGTACACGTCATCAACCCGGGCGCGCTCTACCGGGCAACGCCCAAGACCGTAGCCCTGTTGGATTTGCAGCGCGACACGGTCATGTTTCTGAACGTCAATATTTGAGAATCGAATCCCCGCCCGTCCATATGCGCGCGTCCATGAATCAATCCCCCTTCCGTGCTACACTAAAGAAATGACCGGCCCGGCCGACATGCTCGTTACCGTTCGCACTTATCGCAAAAGCGATCTGGCGGCGTGCCGCACGTTGTACAAAGAGGGGCTGCTCGGCGGGAAGATCGCCGAGAACGACACGGGGATGGACATCGACGACATCGAGCAGGCCTACATGCAGCGGCCGGGGTGCTGCTTCTGGGTGGCGGAAAATCACCTGCACCAGATCCTGGGCATGGTGGGCGTGCAGCAGCACGAGCCCGGCGTGGGCGAAATCCGGCGGCTGCGGGTGCAGGTGGATCATCGACGGCGCGGCATTGGCTCGATGCTGATGGAGACGGCCCTTAAGTTCTGCCAGGAAAACGGGCACCTCAAGATCACGCTCGACACGTTTATTGAGCGCGAGCCGGCCATCAAGTTGTTTGAGAAGTTCCACTTCCACCACGCCCGCACCCGCAACGTGGCCGGCAAGGAGATGCTCTACTTCTATCTCGATCTTTACGAAGGCGACAAACCCGCCAAGCAACCCCATGTCTAACCACCCGATGCCGCTCGAGCTGGAAAAAAAGCTCTATCACCAGGGCATCGAGCTGTTCAACGAACACGAATTTTTCGACGCCCATGAAGTGTGGGAAGACATCTGGCACATGGCGTACGGAATCAAGCACTTGTACTACCAGGGAATGATCCAGTGTTCGGTGGCGCTGGAGCACTACCGGCGCAGCAACCCCCGCGGCGTGATCAGCCTGTACAAGAGTTACACGCCCAAGTTCGCCCAGGTGCCGGCGGTGTTCATGGGGCTCGACGTGACGGAATTTCTGGCGGCGATGAAGCGCGTGCTCGACCCGGTACTGTCGGCCGACCCGATCCCGGAAAAAGGCGTGATCGAGCTGGACGTATCGCTGGCGCCAAAGATCGTGCTGAAGTATGACCCGTTCGAAAACGGCGAAGCTGAAAAGTACAACAAGCCTGCGAAGTTCTGAACGCCCCGCCAACCACTCGATCGCAATTTTGTAGGGTGGGGTTTATCCCCACCATGCGAACGAAAGAAGGTGGGGATGAACCCCACCCTACAAGACTGGTAATTTTTGAATGAAACCTCGCGCGTCTATACCGCGAGCGGTTCATCCGCGTCGGTGTCTTTCGACGGGCCGACTGTTTCGACTGTCGCGCGGTGAATCGCAGGCGTTGCCGTGCGGTGGAAGCCGCCGATGAAGATCAGGAACGTGAAGAACCCGACGACCGACATTGCACAGACCAACGCGTACTTCCAGCGCGGGTCGCGGTAGTCGCCGACGACGATCGAGTCGGCGGCGGGCGGCTCGGGCGTGATGCTCGCGGTGCCGAGCGTGGTCTTGGCGTCGAGATCTTTGTTGGCGGCCTTGATCTGCATTTCCAGCGCCTGCTGCTGGCGTTTGTAGTCTTCGTAAGCGGCGCGGTCTTGATTGTCTTTATTCACCTTCGCGCGGAGACCATTGAGCTCGGTTTCCTTGGCCATCCAGGCGGTGCGGGCGTCGGTCTCGGCCTTCTCGGCGATCGCCAGGGCGGAGTTGGTGTCGTCGATCTTCCGCGCCAGCGCGGCCTTCTCGAGATCGGACTGGTTCTTGCGATCCTTGTCGGCCGTCGTGAGGGCGGCCAGGCGTTGCTCGATCTTGGTGCCCAGCGCCTGCGAATCGGCTTCCATCTTGCGAAGATCGGTGTTGCCCTCAGGACGCATGGCGATCATCAGGTTGAGGTACTTCTCGCGGGCGGTGAGCATTGCGTTCACGCGGTCGCCGAGCGTATTCGCCACCGCCTGCTGATCCGCCGGCAGCTTGTCGATGCTCGGCCGGGCGGTGTTCATGCTACTGGTGACTTCGGTCATCTGGTTTTCGATCAACTGCTGATCGGCCACCACGGCGTGCGTATTGGCGTCAATAAGAGCCTGAATATCTGCGGCCAGCTTGGCGGATTCAGGATCCTGCAGCAGCTCTTTGCGGCGGGCTTCGATCTTGGCGGCAAGGTCCTGTGCCTCGGCCTGATAGCGAGCAGCCTCGGCCTCCATGCCTTCCGACGCGGCGGCGTTGGCCTGGCGACGCTTGATCGCGAACGTGTCGTTCAAATCCTTCAAGGCCGGATCATTATTCACGAGTTGATCCTGGCGGGCTTTCACCTGATCCTCGAACCGGCGCTTCGCATCGGCCAATCGCTCATTCTGAACACGCTGGCGGTCGATCAGATCGGTCGTGAGCTGCTTGGCCATTTCCTGCAGCTTGGCCGCCGCGGCCACGTAGTTTTTCAGTTCCGGACTCGCGTTACCCAACTGATCTTGCGAGATTTTGAGTTGTTCCTGGAACCCGGCCATCGCGTCGTCAAGCGCCTTGCGAGCTTTGTCAGAAGCATCCGCGCCTTGCGGCTTGGCGGCGGCAATCTTCGCATCGAGCGACTTCTTCTCTTCGCGCAGTTGCTGCACGATCGGGTCCTGCTCCGGATCGCCGCCCGGCACGAGCATTTCAACCGGTTGATTAGCGGGCGGCACGAGACGTGCCACTTCGTCCTTCAACTGCGCCACGCGGGCAACCGCCTGGCCGTACTGTTCCGACAGCCGCGACACCTGCGCCTCGGCATCAGCGATGACCGCTCCGCTCGGGCGGTCGCCGACGTTGTTCTGAATCTGCCGGATCGCCGCGACGACGGCCGTCTGCTGCTTGTTTAATTCATCCAGCTTGGCCTGGGCGTCGTCGAACTCGGCCTTCTTCTGCTTGGCGATTTCGAGCAGCGACTTGTTCTGCGTGTTGATGGCCGCCAGCAGCGCGCTCAGCCGCTTCTTGTCGCCGGTCGGATCGACGCTCTGCACCTCGAAGACGAGGTTGTTGGATTTTTCCGGCCACTTCAAATCGCGGGTCATGCGCTCAAACGCCAGCGGATCGGCCAGCATGCCGGCGTCGAGCTTGGGATACTGCTCCACCAGCGTGGTGCGGGCCTTCTCGCGGACGGCATCGCTGTTGATGAGGTTTTCCTGCTCGCGCTGGAACTTCACGCGATCAAACATCGACCGCTGCGCAAGATTGTTGTAAGTCACCTTGGCGATCAGCGTGCTGGAAACATCGGTGAGCATGAAGCCCGCCACGCCGGCGATGAACATGCAAATGGTCATCGCGACCATCAAGGTGCGGATGCCGATCTTGCGCTTGTCGTGAACGCTGCCGACGTATTTGAAGTCGGGCGCTACGCCCGCGGGGGCCTGTGAGTTGGAGGACCGCCGCAGCTTGCTCATCATGCTGAACGGATCGGTCGAGCGCGCGGCGAGCGGAATGTCGTCGCTGTTGAACGGATCGAAGCCGCCTTCCGGCGCGGGGGCTGATGGATCGGCCGGCGTGTTCGGTTCAGAACCGGGCGGGATATGCCCCGGCGCGATGTTTCGCGCGGCCAGGTCGATCGACGCCTGCTTATCGATGAAGAACGGATCGACGCTCTTGGCTGCTTCGGGGATGAAGGCCGAGTCGTCCGACGGCATTTGCGAGAAGACTTCCGCCTCGCGCACCTGCGACGCTGTCGGCATGGCCAGGCCGTCAAAGCCCGACGCAGTCGGCGATTCCTTGCTCGGCTTGTCGGTCGGCTTGCTGCGGAGCATTTCCTGCAAAGCGGCGTCTTCGCCGACGTCGGCGAACCGCTTCTCGTAGTCCGCAAGCCGTGGGCGGTGCGGACGCGGCGGAACTTTTTGATACTCCTGCTGTTTCGGCCCGTTCGGACCGACAGGAGGTTCGCTCGGCGGCATTTCGAAGTCCTCGTCGCTCACGATCAGCGGAGGCGGGCCTTCGCTTTCGGGCGTGGCGCGGATCACCGGCTGATCGAAATTGACCGAAACCTTTCCAAATGTCGGAGGCGGCGGACGCAACTCTGGCAACACCAGCGGCATGCCCCCCATGAATCCGTCCGTGTCACGCGCCATGCCGAAGAACGGCGTTGGCGGTGCGGGTGGCGGCGCTTGCTGCACCGGCGGCTGCAACTCGGCGACGTTATCGGACGGTTCCGATTCATCTTCCGCTTCAGCCGATACCGACGGCGCTTCGTCTGCCTCGGCTTGTGCCGCTGTTTCCTCCAGCGACACCAAGTCCGATTCAGCGACCGACACATTCTCTTCGGTCGATTCGACCTCGGCCTGAACCAGCGACGAGTCCGCTTCCACCGATTCGACCGCCGCATGGGCCAGCATGTCGTCGCCGGCAACGGGCTGAATATCGGTCTCTACCGCTTCCACCTCGGCCGGTGCGCTATCGATGGCGGCCTGTTCGCCGGCGCTGAAATCGTCCGCGGGCGCAAGGGCCGTCAGCTCATCGAGGTCGTCCATCGGCGGGAGGGATTCGATCGTCTCGGTCGCAATCGCCGACACCTGGTCGGGCGCGAGCGAGCCTGCAAAGCTGGTGACCGGGCCTTCAAATGCAACCAGCGGCTCGCCGACCGTGGCCTCTTCGCTCACGTCGACGCCCGGCAGTTCCGCGATGATTGAATCGTCGGCGGTGTCGGCGCTAGCCTCACCTTCAGAGACGGCGAGATGATCAGGAGCGTTATCGTCAGGTGTCAGATCGTCGGCGTGATCGAGCACCACGCCAACGCCTGACCCGTGCATTTCATTTTCGTCGGCGACGATCTCGCCGTGCTCTTCACCCACGTCGGCCGGCGGCGCGCCGTCGTGCGGCACGAAATTCGACGCTTCCGACACGATCTGCTCGAACGGCGACTTGGCCCGCGACTGCGGTTCAACCAGCTCGCCGAGCGCCGAACCGGCCAGGTCTTCCACCGCGCGGCCGAACACCGAGTCCGACATCTTGTCGGGCGCAGCCGGCGTTTGCTCGTGGGTGGCGGCGTCACCGATCTCCGGCAGGTTGAGCGCGGATTCGGGCGTCGGCTCGGTCGATTCGATTACTTCCACTGGCGGCCCGGAAAGAATTTCAGTTTTGCCAACGGACTTGTCCGACGCCTTGGTGGTCTTGGCGTCTTCGCCGGCGTCGGCGCGCGTCTTTCCGCCGCGCTTGGCGGGCGATCCCTTTCGGCCACGCGAGGGCTTGATCCGCACCGGCGCCTGCAGCGGTGGCGGGAGCGTGTCGTTTTCCAACTCGGCGTCGGCGTTGCGCTTGCCTCGGCGTCCCTTGGCGGGTTTCGGCGGCACGGCCGTGAACGAATCGAGCACCGGCATGTTCGGCGGTTGCGGCGTAGTGAGGATGTCGAGCGCCGATTCGTCCGTCAGCGGCTCGGACATTGGCGCGGCTTCCATCGGCGATTCCATCTCGCCCAATTGGCTCGACGAGAGCGTCTCCTGCTCGCCCGGTTCCAGCGGCGCAACCACGTTGCTCGTGGCGGACACTTCCGGCTCCGCCTGCGGAATCAGCGCGGCCAGGCCGCTCAATCCGATTTCGTCGAGTTCGCCGTCCGCGGAATTCACCAACTCAGGAGGCGCGATCTCCGACATCTCGACCGGCGTTTCCACCAGCGGCGACAGGTCGGCCGTGAACGCGACGGATTCCAGCTCGGGCAGTGCGGCCAGGCGCGCTTCGTCCGCAGCGAAGGATTCAGAGTCGACTTCGCCGGCTTCGAGTGAAAGCTCTTCGACCAGCGGCTCGCCGACGACTTCGTTCACCTGCGAATCGCTCAAGTCGGTCAGCGACAACGCCGGCGCTTCTTCAGGCAACGTCACGTCGCTCGTCGCGGAAATTTCATCGGCGGCGGTTGACTCGGGCACTTCCGGCGCGAGCGGCAGATCCGCCTCGGCTTCGAGCACGGAGGAAAGGTCCTCGGCCGGTTCGTCGGAACCCATCAACGCTTCCATCGCCATGGCGTCCGCGTCGGCGGCAGCCTTGGCGTCATCGGCGGCCGTGGCGGCGGGGTCGAACGATTCAGTCGGCTCTTCCTCGGCTGCGGCAAAGTCGATCGGCGTGGGCTCTTCAGACAGTTCCAGCGGCGCCGGCAATTCGGCTTCTTCGATCGCGGGCAGCTCGAGCGCTTCGTCGGCGGGTTCGGGATTCACGTCTTCGACCGGCGCGGCCTCTTCGGCGATCGGTTCCGGCTCGATGGTGAATGCTTCTTCTTCCGCCTCGGCCGGCGCGGCGGCTTCAACTGCGGGCGCGGGCTCTTCGGCGGCTTCGGGTTCGACAGCGATCGGCTCGAGGTCGCCGATCGGTTCAGGCTCGAGGGCTAGTTCTTCCACCACCGATTCCGGCGGCACCGCTTCGACTTCCGCCGGCGGAGTGACTTCGGCGATCGGCTCGGGCTCTGCGATCGATTCAACCACCGGCGCAACCGCTTCAGGCGCGGCGGATTCAGGTTGAGTCGCTTCTTCGATCGGTGCGTCCGGCTCGGCAGATTTTTTGCCGCGCTTGCCCTTGCGCTTTGAGCCGCGCTGCGAAACCGCCTGCTTCATGGCAGCGGCCAGCATCGTGGCGGGAGATTTCTCTTCAGGCTTTTCCGCGACCGGCTCGGCCGGCGCGGGCGGCGTCGGCGCAGCGACTTCGGCTACCGGCCCAGGCTTGGGCAGTTCCGGCGCGGGCGGAGCAGGAGGCGCTACCGCGACGGGTTCGATCGGCGCGGGCGGCGCGATCGGCTCGTCGGCCTTTGTAACCGGCGCCTTGGGCGCCACGACTTCCGCCACGGGACCGGGCCTGGGGAGTTCAAACGCTTTCGGCGCCGGCGATTTCACCGGTGCGGGTTCAACGGGCGCGACCGGTTCAACGCGTGCGATGGGTTCGACCGGGGCGGCCGGTTCGATCGGCGCGATCGAGCTGCGCCAGCCGCGGCGGACCACGACCGGTACTTCCGGCACCACTTCAGGCTCGGGCGGCGCTTCAGGCTTGATCGCCTCGGCGACGCGGAACGCTGTGTCTTCGGCGTCGGCCGGGTCGACCGGGATCGGCAATTCGTCTTCCGCGCTCAGCTCGAGCAGATCGTCGGCCGGCGCCTTTTGCGGCTCAGCCACTTCGGGCGTGCCGTCGTCGATGGCGATCGGCTCCAAGTCGTTCGGCGCGATTTCTTCCAACTCGTCGAGTTGAATCGTCTGGGGCTCGTCGTCTTCCAGCCCGATCTCATCGGCCGCGGGCCGCTCGACGATTGGCGTGGCGGTGGCCGACACTTCCAACTCATCGACGTCGCCGGCGAGAGAAATTTCTGCTTCAGCGGCAGGCGTTTCCTGCGGCTCCTCGACCATCGGGATCGGCGCGTCGAACGTGGGCAGATCCGGCGCCAGCTCAGGCACCGCGGGGCGAACCGTCTCTCTCGCGGCGGGCGCGAGGGAGATGCCTTCGTCTTCCACGTCGGCCGGCGCGTCGGAGATTTCCGCACGCGGCTCGGTGTGCGCTTCGTGCGCCAGGTCGGCCGGCGCTTCGTCGTAGACGAACGTCGTGTGGCCGATGCGGATCACGTCGCCAAAGTGCAGCAGCTCCTGGTGGATTTTTTTGTCGTTGACGTACGTGCCCGTGCGGGTGCCGAGGTCGCGCACGTAGTGGTCGCCATCAAGGTCAAACACCAGCGCGTGCGTGGTGGAGACGGCCTCTTCCTCCATCGGAATATCGCACGTGGGGCGACGGCCGATGAGGGTGGCGCGGCTGCTGAGCGCGATCTGCATCGACTGGTCGCTGATCCGCAGCGAAGCCGGCTCGGCCATCAGCGGGGCTTGGCCCGGCGTGGCGGTGGGATCGGCGAAGCGGAACTTGAAGTTCCCGATCTGGATCTTGTCCCCTTCTACCAGCAGGGCTTCGGAGATTTTTCGTTTGTTAACGTACGTGTGCGAGCGGCTGGCCAGATCCTTAATGAACACGCCGCGGCCGGTATTGATGATAACCGCATGAGCCTGGCTGACGTTCTGACTTTGCAGGTGCAGGTGGCAGCCCTGGCGGGATCCGATGATCCATACCGGGCGATTGATTTTGATCGCAGGCTTGCCTTCAAACGCGCCGCGCGGCACCAGCGCCGGGGTCTTTTCAGAGGGTGGTATCGAGGAGCTGGCCATGCTGTAAAACAACCTCTCCGATGCGTGCGGCGACGACCCCGCAAAAAGAGCCGTGACTGCGACCAACCCCCAGCCGCGCAAATCGGAATTCGCGCTGGGTTATTGTAACAGAGCATCGACCAAGGGACGATAAAAAATGTTCATTTCACCACGGCCATTGCTTATCGGACGAGGCAAAAACCGCCGGTTGTGCGAGTGAACCGGGATGCAACCAAAGTCAGCGATCAGGCCGGGTAAATCCACCCTATCTTTCCACTACGTTTTGAGCGTGTGAAGGTTCGGCTGATCTAGTGGCGGAAATGCCTCTGCCCGGTGAGGACGAGCGCCGCACCTCGGGCGTCGCAGAGCGCCTGCGTTTCGCCGTCGCGCACGCTGCCGCCGGGATGGATGATCGCAGTGACGCCGGCGTTGAGCAAAATCTCCGGCCCGTCGGGGAACGGAAAAAACGCATCGCTGGCGGCAACGGCGCCTTTGGCGCGATCGGCCGCCTTGGTGACCGCGACGCGGGCGGCGTTCACGCGATCGACCTGCCCGCCGCCGATACCGACGGCGGCCATGTCTTTGGCGATCACGATCGCGTTACTCTTCACGTGCTTACACGCGAGCCACGCGACTTTCAGATCGCTCACTTCAGCGGGCGTCGGCTGACGCTTGCTGGTGATCGTCCATGTAGATTGATCGACCCCGGCCAAGTCGCGCTCCTGAACCAGAAAGCCGCCGACGATTTTGTGCATCTGCAGTTCCGAGCGGTCGGCGTGATCAGCGGTGGCGACGGGGCCGACTTCGAGGATGCGTACGTTCTTCCAGCGGCTCTTGAGCAGCTCGAGCGCATCGGGCTCGTACGACGCGGCGACGATCACCTCGGCGAACCACTTGCCGTCGCCCGCGGCGGTCATGGCCTGTGCGGTTTTCAGATCGACTTTGCCGCCCAAGGCCAGAACGCCTCCGAAGGCCGCCAGCGGATCGCCCGCGTAGGCCCGCTCGAACGCAGCTGCCAGATCTTTGCCGGCTCCATATCCGCACGGCGTGGCGTGTTTGACGATGCAGGCGCAGTTCGGCGCGAGCTCTTTTACCGCATTAAGTGCTGCGTCCGCGTCGAGCAGGTTGATGTAGCTCAGTTCCTTGCCGTGGTGCTGTTTCGCGAAGGCGACCGACGCTTCCTTCGGCTGCTCTGCCGAATAAAGTGCGGCCGGCTGGTGTGGGTTTTCGCCGTAGCGAAGCGATGACCGCTTTGCGAGGCGAAGTTCGATCTTGTCCGGCAGCGGAGTAGCGGCTTCGGCGGGCGCGCCGACCTGTTTCGCGAGGTACCCGGCGATCATCGCGTCATAGCCAGCCGTTTCCGCGAAGGCGCGCTGGGCCATTTTCAGTCGGTGCTTGCCGCAGGAGCTGCCGCCGTGTTCGCGGAGGTCGCCGAGGACTTTTTCGTAGCGGTCGGGCGTGGTGACGACGAGGACGAAGTGGTGGTTCTTCGCCGCCGAGCGGATCATGCTGGGGCCGCCGATGTCGATGTTTTCGATCGCCTCTTCAAACGTCACGCCGGGCTTTTCGATCGTGGCTTTGAAGGGGTAGAGGTTGATGCAGACCAGATCGATCGGCTGAATACCGTGCTCGGCCATGGATTTAACGTGCTCGGGGTTATCTCGAAGTGCCAGCAGCCCGCCGTGGACCTTGGGGTGGAGCGTCTTCACCCGGCCGTCCATCATCTCCGGGAAGCCTGTGACTTCAGACACATCTTTGACAGGTAAACCAAGCTCCCGCAGGAACTTAGAGGTTCCGCCGGTACTGATGAGCTCGACATTGAATTCTTTGACAAGCGCGGTCGCAAAGTCGGCGAGGCCGGTCTTGTCGGAAACGGAAATCAACGCGCGACGGATGGGGACGAGGTCTGGCATAGGGGGAACAAAGTAGAGCGCGGAACAAGAAAAGGAAAGTCGCGCGTTTAGCCGCCGCGGCCACGCGGTGTTTGATGAAGACGTCGCGAGGCCGCGACGGCTAAACGGCGGACGCTTTTGAGGATTCGGGCGCTCGTTGCAGCTCGCGCCAACCGGCCTCGTCGAAGAAGCCGATGCCGCCCTGCCGCTTGATGAAGAGACGCGCGGTCGGGGGCAGGGTCGACGTCGGCAGGTTCATTGATCGCCCGGCGGGCTTCAACTGCCGATGGGAAATGATCCGCCCGTCCTGACACGCGAGCAGTTCCACCGTGGCGGGCGAGAATCGGTCGAACCAGCGTCGCGGCCGCAGTTCGATCTGCCAGCCGTCGCCGTTTTGATGGAACGCCGCGATCGGGTGATCGGCAAATGGAGTTCGCGCGTCGAAAAACCGTTCCGTGTCGTTGGCATAGGCGAGGAACCGGCGCGAGCTGAGAGACGTCTGCGTGCGATGACACAGGATCGCCGCCCGCTTGATCGCAACCTGCTCGGCCGACAGACGGACGACGTGTGCGTGACTTTCGTCGCCTTTCGCGTGGCCGTGAATGATGTATTCGTACAGCGGCAACATCGGGTATTGGCTGATCGCAAGACGCACCAGGATGGCGATCGCGCTGTGATCCGGATGCGTATCTGCGATCGACGGCCCAACAATCAGCGTCGGCGTAAACGCATCCATTTCACGGTGCAGGATCGCATGAAGCGGCGAGCGCTCGTTCGCGTCGTTCAGCAGCGATGCGGTCATGCCCTGATCCGGCAGGCCGGCGAAGACGACATCGCGTTCACACAATCCAAGAAGGGAAATGGCCGCCAGCACTTCGTCGCGACGGCGCTGACCCCACGCGGCGCGATTTTCGTCGCGGATGATCAGCCGACGCTCGAGCATGCGCTGCGGCCACGGATTGTTCTCGCCATTGGTGACGACCAGCACGCGGACGGCCGCGCCGCACGCGCTGGCGCGCTGGATCAGGCCGGCGCAGCCGAGGGATTCATCGTCGGGGTGCGGGGCGATCACGAGGAGACGGCTGGCGACGGTGAGATCGATGGGCCGGGTCATGGCCGGACCTCGCGTTCCCAGGCGATCGCGCAGTTATTCTCGAGTGCTCGCCGCCAGATCAGCACCAGCGGCGGCTCGAACGCAGCGTCGGGTACAAAGACGTGATCGCCCACGCCGATGAAACACGGCCACGCCACGGGCTTGCCGTCAAGAAATCCGCCGATCGGCCCGCCGTGCGAGACGACGTGGTAGGAGTCGGCCAGCTCGATGTGAAAGCGATATTCGTGACCGTCGCCTGACGGCTTCAGCCATTTTCCCGCCACCGCCACCGCGTTCACCGGGACAAAATTGTCCTGCAGGAACTGCCGCGTGCGAGCGGGAAAATTCGGCACGCTGCGCGGCGCGAGTCGTGCGCCGGCGGCGATGATCTGCTCGGGCCCGTTGTCAGCCCCGGGGTCTTTCCGCAAAGTGTGACGGCTGAGTGTTTCGTACACGGGGCGAATCGCGCGCGGGTAGAAGACGAACTCGCCTTTCAGATCCACTACCGGCTCGCCCGGCTTGAGAAGCTCGTTCACCTGATCGATGGCCACGTGGTACGGCAGCATGTCATCGTGATACGGGGCGCGGACGAAAAGCACTATCAGGAGTCCCACCATCGCGACCACGCCGGTGCGCTCAGTGAGCAGGATCGCCCCGAGTTGCGGGAGCCGTTTCATCGCGGCTACCACGCAGGTCATCAACGAGATGGCGATGAGCGGCGTGATCGGCAGCGAGTCCTGCAGCGTGAAGTCCGGCCAGACAAATCGGAACATGACGGCCGAGAGGACGGCGAGAACGATCACGAATGTGCGCCGGCAGCTCATGGCCGTGGGTTGGGGTCGCAGAAAGGCAACTCGCACCAACGCTGTTACGACAATGACGACGACTAGAAACACGAGGAGCTTGAGCGAGGCATTCTGTCTATACGCCATGCCGGTTGACAGGTTCAGGCCGATCACACTCGCGTAAAGGTCGCTCAGCGCCTTCTGCCGCCAAAAGTAGAGCGCAACGCCCATAGGCGCGAGGAGAAAGCCGATCATCGTGCCAATACAGGCAGGCCGAGACACCAAAAACCGCCGGCGGAAGATGACGCGCGTTACGACGGCGGCAATCGCCAGGCAAACCAGCAGCGGCAGCGTCTTGAGCGAAACGGCCGTCGCGCAACCGAGACAAAAGCCGATCCATCCCGCCCGTCGCGATGAAAGGTCACGCTGCAACGTCGCCGCAACGGCAGCGAGCCAGAAGAGCGCCCAAAGCTGATCGGGCCGGAATTCCAGCGTCAGTTCGTAATACGACGGCCACAGCGCGAGCAACGCGGCGGTCCACATCGCGATCCGCCGGCCGAGCAGCGCGCGGGCGATCAAGTACGTGCAGCCGAGCGACGCAAGGTATATCGGTAGCATCGTCAGCCGCAGCACGATGGTCGACACCCACGTCGGCGGGAGCAGGCGGGCGATCGGCTCCCACATCAGATGAAACAGCGGCGCGTGATTGTCGGAAAAATCGCGGTATTGAACGAGGCCGCTGCGGGCCATCCAGATGACGTGGGCGTGCTGCGGCTCGTCGGAGTTGAATGCCATTCGCAACGCGTACATGCCGCGGAGTGCGAACGCGATCAGAAATAAAACGAGAGCGACGCTGCGATAGAAACGGGATGAGAAAAAGCCAATCGCTTGGCGATCGACCCCAACCGCGGAGCGGCCGGCTTTCAGTGTAGATTCCGGGCGCACAGCTTCGTTGGAAACGGCAAAACAGTCCGCGCCCGCCACGCAATTAGCGGCTGGCGACTTCAATAAGAGACGGATCCAGCGGGTGCGTATCGAGCACCAGTTCGCCCACCACGCCCTGCTTGATGACGGGCTTGATCTGGAGCAGGTTGCCGCTTCGATCCGTCGCATACACCAGGCCGTCCTTCTGGTTCACGCCGAACTGCGTCAGATCGTTGCGCGTGGACTTGAACTTGATCTGGCCGGTGGCCTTCTCGAGCGCTGCGACCTGGTTGGAGTCTAACAGCACGTAGGTGTACTTGTCGTCGTCGGCCAGGAACTTGGTGGACTCAGCACTGATCCACTTGGGCTTGCGGTTGTAGTCGCCTTCCAGCTTGCCGATCGCGATCAACCCCTGTCCTTTGACGTGGATGTAGCACGTGTCGTTGGTGGTGAACGGGGCTTCGTCCAGCGGCACGCCGGTGAAGTACTGCCACTTGATCTTGCCGTTGCCGCGATTGAGGGCGTACAGCTTGCTGTCGGCCGACGCGACGTAGACGGCGGATTCGTCGACGCGAATGTTTGCGACGATCGCGCCCGACGCTTTGAAGGCGCCGTCGTAGTAATCATCCGACTGCCAGAGCATGCCGCGCTCTTCGCTCACGGCCCGAACGGTTCCGTCCTGGGCGGCGAAGAACAGGCTGCCCTGGTAAAGCACGGGGTTCGCGCGGATCGATGCCGTCGTCATGATCTCCCAACGCGGGAGCGTGTCGGTGCGGTGCACGTCCAGCGCCACCAGTCGGCCGCCGTTGGGGTAATCGGCGCTCAGGTAGTAGAAGTTGTTCAAGCCGGTCACACCCGTGCGGATGGCAAACGGCACTTGATACTGGCGAACGAGCTGACCCGTCTTCACCGAGTAGCATTTGATAGCTGAAGTAGCCGGGTAGATGATCAGGTCGCCCACGATGCCCGGGGAGTGCATGGTTCCGGCGCGGGTCGGCAGGCTGTGGATGTACATCAGCCGGCCGCTCTGGCGGTTCACCACGTGGGCCGTGTTGTCATCGCCATACACGATGATGACGCCGTCGAAGAGAAACACATCGGTCGGGTTTGCGCCGCGCATGCCGAGGTCGACGGTCCAGGTGCGGGCAAAGTTGTTGATGGAGATCGGGTGGAATTCCAGCGGCGGCGGCGCCTTGGTCTGGTTCATGCAGCCCCCGGTCAGGGCCGTCAGGGAGAGAATTCCGATCAAAAGTTGTCGTTTCACAGGTGCTCCTGAATGAATGCCCGGCCGTTGTACATCCGCCAATCCGACCGGCGACTTGCGCGAGCGTCGCAGTGTATCCACAGTTGATCGGAAGCGTCAAACCGCCATGGGTTTATGGACAAGCGCGGGCCTATTAGGTCTGATAACGACGCGCCACGACACGCCGGTCGCTGAGCGACCGGATCCGGCTGCACAGCAACCGGCGTGAGGGATTAGCGGCAATAACTCGTAAACCGACGCGTTTATGGTTGGATAGTTCGACACGTCGGAGGCTCGCACATGACCGGAACCCGCTCGCTGCAAATTTTTGGCCTCCTGGTCGGACTCGCCGGCGGCGGCATCGGCCCGGTGGCTCACGCGGAGGACGCACCGCAGACCCGCCCGGTTGATCAGCGCCGCGGCCCGGGTCCGGGCATGATGATCAACCGGCTGTCCGAAAACCTCGGAAAGCTCGGCCTCACCCCTGCACAGCAGGAAAAGACCGACGCACTCCTCGAAGACACCAAAAAGCAGTTGATGGAAATCCGCGATCAACTGCCCCCCGACGCCGACAAACGCGTCGCCGGCGAGAAGATGCGCGAGGTGTTCGGCGCCGCCCGACAGAAACTCCAGGACATTCTCACGCCCGACCAGCAGGAAAAGCTGCGAGACATCACGCAGCAGCAGTTGACCGAACGGGCGGCCCAGCAGGGAAACGCCAATCCGCCGCCGATCGCCCCGCCGCCAGCACCGGCCGAGCGCCCGAAGGTGGACGAGGTGCCCAAGGCGAACCCCACGGCTAAAAATCCGCCTCAAGACGACATGATGAAGCCGGGCCCGAGCAAAACCGCCCCGGCCGCCAAGCCGAAAGACGACGTCCCGTCTGCCACCACGGTCGAACCCGGCCAACCCGCGCCAGCGTTCACCCTCAAACCCCTAAGTGGTCAGCCGGTGTCGCTCGCGGCGATGAAAGGTCGCGTGGTGGTTGTAGTGTTTGGCAGTTACAGCACGCCAAGCTTCCGCCAGCGCGTGCCAGCCTTGGAGAAACTCGCCAAGGATTACGCCACGCGGGTGGCCGTTCTGGTCGTTTATACGCGCGAGGCACATGCCGTCGGGGAATGGGAAGTCGATCGCAACAAGGATGAAAACATCGCGGTCGAGCAACCCAAGAGTGAAGCGGATCGGAAAGCGCTGGCCACCCTGGCCGTCAATACATTAAAGGTCACCGTGCCGGTCTTGTTGGATGAAATGGACAATTCCACCGCCAAGGCTTACGGGCTAACCCCTAACGGAGCGGTCGTGATCAACCGTGACGGCACGGTGGCGGCCCGGCAGCACTGGTTCGAGCCGATCGGACTCCGCCAACAGATCGACGCCGCCATATCCGTTCGGAATGTTAAGGAATAATTTTTCGCTACCGTCCGTAGTTTTGCACAATCGCATGTCGCGGTTGTATGCAATCTCTGATAGACTCCGCCGCGCTCCAGTCCGCGTTGGGGAAGTACTAAATTATGGCCGCCACGTTAGCAGACATCGCCAAAGAAAGCCGAACGTCCATCAGCACCGCCAGCCGAGTATTGGCCGGTGGCGCAATGGCCCGCCGCATCAGCGCCGCCACCCGGCAGCGCGTTCATGAAGCCGCCACCAAGCTGGGGTATCGCCCGAACCTGCTCGCCCGCTCGCTGCGGACGCGCAAAAGCAACACGGTCGCCCTGCTTGTCAGCGACATCGCCAACCCGTTTTTTGGCAAGATCGCCTCGTTGATTGAGCACGCTTTGCACAGGCACGGCTACTCGCTGGTGCTGTGCAACTCGGCCGAGGACCAAGACCGCGAAATCGAGTACCTCCGCCTGCTGCCGCAAAAGGGCATTGACGGTCTGATCCTCGCGCCGCTGATGAAGACCAAGAAAACCCTCGAAGAGCAGATCCCGGCGAACCTGCCGATCACGCTACTCGACCGCCCCATCGCCGGCGTGCCCAGCAGCGTAACGACCGACCCCGATCAGCTCAGTAACCTGCTCTGCGAAACCCTTGGCCGAGTGCTGGTGCGAAAAGTCGCCCTCATTCACGGCCCGAGCCACATCTCCACGCACAAGCGTCGCGCGGAGATCGTCGAACAAAGCTTCACGATTTTGCACAAGTTTGAAGGCCCCGCCCAGCCCGAGACCGGCCGAGCCGCGTTCCTCAAACTCGTCGGCCAACACCCGGACGCCATCGTCTGCACCAACCAGCTCATCGCCCAAGGCGTGCTCGATGCGATCCAGGAAGCCGACTTGAATCCGCCGATCATCGCCTGCTTTGACGAAGTGCCGATGATGCACCTCATGCCGATCCCGATCGTGGCGAGTTGCCAGGACATCGGCGCACTGGCCGAGTCGTGCGTCACGCAGTTGCTGCCGCAGTTGGGTGGCGACTTGACCAAGAACCAGAACGTGCTGCTGACCGCCAAGGCGATCACCAACCGCGCGTTTCAGAAGCAGGCGTTTCCGGCTAAGCCGATGTGATTGATTTCACGCAACGCTCCGCCAAATTGAATTGTCATCCTGAGCGTACTCGCGAAGTATCTGCGTCAACCGTCAATCAATGCCAGCTCCTTCGCGAGTACGCTTAGGATGACAGAACTACCACCTAGAGTTTGTGCTCCCACCCCGTGATCGCCGGCCAATCCATCTGTACGTCCGCATCGTTGGTACGCAATTCCAAGCCCGGCTGACTCTGCAGCCATCCGATTTCAACACACGGCTCGGGCAGCGAGTCAGGGCTGGCGATCAGCAACTCGTAGTCCTCGCCGCCGACAAACGCTTCGATGTACGGCTCGCGCGTTCCGCCCAGTCTTTTCACATCGGCGTGGATCGGAACTGATCCGACCGCGAGAGACGCACCGACGCCGCTGGCGTGGCAGAGGTTACGAAGGTCCGTTCCCAGCCCGTCACTCAAATCGAGCATAGCCGTGATGCGAAAATTCTGCGCAAGATACCGTGCGAGCTTCACGCGCGGCTCGAATGTCATGTGTCGCCCGAGGATGCTCCCGCCGAGCGGGCCGGAGACGTAGAGCTTGTCGCCGGGTTTGGCGCCGTTGCGTCGAATCGGCGTAATGCCGGCGCTGCGGCCGAGGATGGTCACCGTCACCACCAGCTTGCCGGGCCACGAGCCGGTGTCGCCGCCGATGATCGGGCAGTTAAACACGTCGGCCGCGTCGCGCAGACCGAGATAAAGCTCTTTCGCGTACTCTTCGCCGGACCCCTTGGGCAACGCGACGGTGCACACGGCTGCCGCGGGAAGGCACGCCATCGCGGCGCAGTCGGAAAGGTTGCGGTTCATCGCCTTGCGGCCGATCTGTCTAGGGGAGTGGATCGCCGAATCGAAATGCACGCCGTCGAGCACCTGATCGACGCCGACGAGCAGCAGATCCTCACCCGCCCATTTCATCGCGGCCAAGTCGTCGCCGATCGGCACGACGAGTCGCTCGTCGTGCGGCGACTGCTGCTTGAGCCAGTGGATGAAATCGAATTCGTTGGGCATCGCGCTTTCTGATGTAGGGTCCGCCTTGGCGGACCGGCTGCGTACATGGTCCGCCAAGGCGGACCCTACATCAATGCCCCGCGCATGTCACCGCTTCAACCGCTCGCGGATAGTCTCCCACGCGGCCGGTGGATTGCCGTCGGCGGGTTCGTAGAGGGCGTTGTGATCGGCGGCCAAGGTGACGACGTCGCTCACGCCGTCGAGGCGGGTGCTGGCCTGCGACACGGGGCCGTCGTTGTCGGTTCGATGATCGCGGAGTTTTTCCGCCAGTGCGTCGGCCTTGATCCAACCCGATACCGTCGGACCCATCGCATTCGCCGCTTTGCCCGCAGCTTGGCCGGCCATTTTCCAGATCGGGTGCACGTTGCCGTTCACGATCGTGTATTTCACGCCGTCGCGGCGCGGGAGTTTGTTGAGCGCGTTGAGGAATTTTGAATCGGGCAGCAGGTCGGCTCCCGCTTCGCCAAGGCCGTCGGTGATCATCCAACTCGGGCTCCACTGCGGGTCGTGCCGCCACAGGCTCCACTGCTCGGTCGCTTCGAGCACGATTCGGACGTGCGCCCACGAGCTGCCGTGGTTGGGCGGCGCGAGCATGATGAACCGGTCGACCCCGCCGGGATACGTTGAGCCTTCGATCACCGATCTCGCGACCAGGCTGCCCATCGAGAACGAGACAACGTTGATCTTGGAATTCGGAAAGGTTTCCCGGAACGCGGACAGATGCTCGGCGAATAGCTTGCTCGAATCCGTCAGCGGCTGATCATCGGGATACCCGAAGTAGCCGACTTGGTAGCCATCGGTTTCAAGCAGTTTTGCGAGCGGCTGCAGGCAATCGCGCGTGCAGTCAACGCCGTGCAGAAGGATGACCATCGGCGCGTCGGCATTCACCTTGGCCGGCAGGAGCAATCCAAACTTGGCCTGCTGGCGGGCGGTCGCGTCAGGCGCAGCCGTTGCGGTAAAGGTGCGGGCGGCGAGCTTGGCGTCGTTGATCGAGTGCGGAAGCTTGGCCGGGTCGACGCGCAGGATGACCGAGTCGTGATCGACCGACATCGTGCACCCGTCGCCGAATGATTTGTTGAGGGCCGCGACGAAGAGCGACGAGCCAAGGCCCTGCACGTCGATACTCGCGGTGCCGTACTCGATCGCCGGCAGGCCGAGCTCTTTCGACAGCGCGGCCGACAGTTCCGGCATCGACAGCTTTCCGTCGCGCAGCGGCAGGCGCAGCTCGTGCACTTCGGCGTGCGCGGATGGCGAAGCCATCGTCAGCGCGAGCATTGCGAGAACCGCCAGCGACGTTCGCTTCGATTGGAATTTCTTCATCTCGAATCCTTTCACGATGAGTCACGCACTGCAGGCGACCCGTCCGTGCGCCCGCAGTTTCGCACGCCATCAAGATATACCGGAGCGTTTCAAAAAATCGTGTATCAAATTGATCGATTTTTGGAATCGACCCCAACCGTGAGCCTCAAATCATTGCAAAAATGGGGATTCAACCTAACGCCAACGCCTAAGATTGGTCTGAAGGCTAGGGAGTGAGCACATGATCAATCACCGGCTAACCCGTCTCTTTTGCCTTTCCGCAGGTGTGCTGATCGCCGCGCCACTGCAAGCCCAGCAGGCCGCCGCACCGCGGCCGCCCACAACTACACCTTCCACGGCCCCGGCTACACCTGCCACAGCCCCGGCCGCGCAGACGTTCTCTCAGCAGCAACTCGATCAACTGCTCGCTCCGATCGCCCTTTATCCCGATTCGTTGCTCAGCCAGGTGTTGATGGCCTCGACGTACCCGATTGAAGTCGTGCAGGCCGACCGCTGGGTGAAGGCCAATCCTCCCGCCCTCACCGGCGACGCGCTCGCCACCGCGCTCGATCAGCAGCGGTGGGACCCGAGCGTAAAATCGCTCGTCAACTTCCCGCAGGTGCTGGCGATGATGTCCGACAAACTCGACTGGACCACGCAACTCGGCGACGCGTTTATCAACAACCAGCAATCGGTGATGAACACCGTGCAGTCGCTGCGCGCCAAGGCGCAGGCGGCCGGCACGCTGCAGACGACGCCGCAGCAGACCGTGAAGGTGGATGAAGCCGGCGGTCCGCCGGTAGTCGTCATCGAGCAGGCCGACCCGAACGTGGTGTACGTGCCGGTGTACGATCCGAACATCGTCTACGGCACGTGGTGGTATCCGGACTATCCGCCGTACTACTACTACCCGCCCAATTACGTGCACAGCACGACGATCTGGTTCGGCGTGGGCTATCCGTGCGGCGTGCCGTGGGGATTTGCCTGGGGCTACTGCGACTGGCGACAACGCGCGATTGATATCGACTTCAATCGGCACGAGCGATTCAATCCCCGCATCGATCGCAACCGATACCGCGACGACTGGAACCGGCGAAACCCGCCGGCGCCCGGCACGCGCGATCACGGCCAGTTGTGGCAGCACGATCCGGTTCACCGTCGCGGCATGTGGTACGACGACGCACGCAACCGCGGCTACAACTTCGGCGGCGGAAATGGCAACGGCAACGGCTTCTATAACGGCGGGAGCAGCGGGAACGGCAGCTACACCGGTGGCAGTAGCGGGAACGGTAACGGCGGTGCGAACGGGCAAGGCGGGTACGTCGGTCCGCGGCCGGAGGATCGAAATATCTACCGCGGCCGCGATAACAACTCGCCGAATCCGCCGCTGCATTCAGGGAGCATCGTCCCTTCGCAGTCTGACCGCCCGCCGTTGCAAGGACAAAGCATTGTTCCGTCGAACACGCCGCCTGCGCAGCAGCCGCCGTTGCAGCAGCCCACTCGCGATGCGACTCCCGCCCCGAGCCAGGGCCCGAGTAAATATCACGGGCGGCTCTTCGACGACATCGACCGCTCCGGCGACGCGACCCGCTCTGACAGCCAACGCGGCGGCGATTCGCGCGGCAGCACCTGGCGTGGCTCCGATCAGCCGCAACAACAGCAACAGCCGCAACCGCAACGTCAACCTCAACCGCAGCAAGAACAGCAACCGCCTACCGGCGGAGCAACCCGCAACCCGCCGAGCGGAGGAGGCAACCCAGGCGCGGGCCAAGGCGGCGGTGGTGGCGGACGAGAGCCCGGCAGCAGTGGATCCCGGCGATAACGAAGGAGACACTCGTGTTCGGTCTTAAGCATTGCTCCACAAGAGCCACACTCTTGATCGTCGTCGGTGGATTCGTGGGTGGCGGCTGCGCGGCCAAACAACAAACGGGCTATACCTCGCCCGACGCCGCCGTCCAATCCCTCGTTGCCGCCGAGCGAACGCACTCTGTCGACGAGCTGAAATCCGTACTCGGCTCGGATTCAGACGACCTGATTCTTTCCGGCGACAGTGTGCAGGATCGTGAGAATGCGGATCGTTTTCTCTCGCTCTACGACGAAAAACATCAGCTCACGCCCAACCCTGATCATAGTGTGACGCTCCTCATCGGCAAAACTGATTGGCCATTCCCGATCCCGCTGGTGAAAGAGGCCAAGAGCGACCACTGGGTGTTCGATACAGCGAGAGGCAAGGACGAGATCATCAACCGCCGCATCGGCCGGAATGAGATTTCCACGATCGGCGTCTGCATGGCGATCATCGACGCCGAGCGCGACTTCGTAAAACGAAACAGCCATACCACCGCGGTCCCCGAATACGCCGCCAAGTTTTTGAGCGATCCCGGAAAGCACAACGGCCTGTACTGGGACACTAAGCCCGGCGAAGACGAAAGCCCGCTAGGCCCGCTCGTGGCCGCCGCGACGAGTGAAGGCTACCCCATCGGCCAGCGACACCCTTATCACGGCTACTACTACCGCATCCTCACGTCACAAGGCGCGAATGGAACGCTCGGCGCGTACGACTACATCGTGAACGGCAAACTCGTCGGCGGCGTGGGCGTGATCGCATGGCCGGCGGATTACGGAAACTCCGGCGTGATGACGTTCATCACCAACCACGAAGGCACCGTCTATCAAAAAGACCTGGGGCCGGACACGGAAAAAGCCGCCCACGCGATCAACGTGTTCGATCCGGATCCGACGTGGAAACACGCGAATTGAACCACATACGTCGGCGCTCATGAGTTGTCATCCTGAGAGGGTATCTAAAAAGTCGGAAATCGCCGGAGTTCCAAGCGTCGTCATCCTGAGCGTACTCGCGAAGGATCTGCGTTCCTCGTCGATCAAGCCAGATCCTTCGCGAGTACGCTCAGGATGACAAGCCTTTCGTCGGAACGCATTGCAATTGGAACCGCACTAGTCCTTCGGCGCAAACCCGTTTCGATTGATCGGGCTCGCCTCGCTTAAATCAAATTTGCTAGGGTCGATCTTCGGCGGGTGTTTCTTCGCACACGCCAGGCAGGTGGTCACGCCCGGCAGCGCCTCAAGGCGAGCCGGCGCGATCGGCTGGCCGCAGATCACGCAGGTCTGAATCGCTACTTCCTGTTTACGCGCCATGGCCGCCTCCTCGGGTAAAATTCACCCGAAATGATAGGCGGCCATGGCAACACCGGCGCGACTTACGGCGTATTGATCAGCAACACCGAATCCGTCTTGGCGCAGGGATCAGCTCCCTTGCCTGACTTTCCATCAATCGACGTCGCGCTCGCTGCGCGCGTGTAGATGTTGTCGCTGTTCGCCCCGCACAGCGGCGTCTGGAAGAAGTCAGCGTGCCCATCGGCGTACAACACGTTCTGACCTACGCCATCATGGTTCCGGCTGTTGCCGGTGATGATGAGCGTGCGCGATACACCCAGGCTGATTGACGACCAGACCGGACTGTCCACGCCCGCCGGGCTGATGTCGGCGGCTACGGCGAACTCTGAGTTGAACGCCGTGATAACGTCTTTGTAGCCGAGCTTGCCGGCCGTCGTCGTCGGATAGACGTTGACGAAGCTGTACGAGCAGTTGTTCGACACGTCGCTGCCCGGCTTACCGCTGCCGGTGAAGTTAGACCGTTCGTCGACAGGCTTGCCCTCGTACGTGTCCGATTCTGCCGACGAGCCGTTGCAGATGAACACCGCCGGCGTGAGACCTTCCTGCCGGATCAACAAAAATAGCGCCTGCGGGATGTTGTTGATCTTATTCCCCTCCGGCGGAAGGGCGAACGGATTGACGTCTGCAAATCCGTCGTTGGTGAGATGAATGGGCGCTCCATTCTCCCAGTGCGTACGCGGGAACGCCCCTTTGTTCTCATTCGCGTACAACAGAAGTGCGTTGCCGATCTGTTTGAGATTGGCCGCACATCTCACTCGCCCTGAACCCTCGCCGTGATTGGTCCGGTGGATCGTGGGCAATAAAAACGCCACGAGCACCACTGCCAGAAAGATCACGACTGCCAACTGCACCATCGTGAACGCCGCCGCGCCGGCTATTCGCCGGCGTCGTAATGTAACGCGCTGCATACCGAGCTCCTTTCACTACGGCCGCCCGGCGAAACATTGCGATCGGCGAAACAAAGAATGGATAATGACGTTTAACGTCCGCTCGCGCCATCTCTCCGAGCCAGCCACCGTTTTACCCCGGCGAACACCGCCGGGGATCTTTAGTTTTTGAGTGAAGAGCAACCCCTGCCAAACCGCCGGTGCGCCGATAGGAGTGAAGCGTGACGCACCCGACCGCTGCATTGCGCAGCTTATATGACTAATGGTTGCCTTGGAGTTTCGGAATAGCAAATGGAAAACGGGAATGAACGCCAAGACGCCAAGTACGCCATGGTCGGGAAGAAGAGAAACAAAAATTCTTCTTGGCTGTTTACCTTGGCGCTCTTGGCGCCTTGGCGTTCATTCCGCTTACTCGAACAACATCAATTGTTTGTCCTTGCGTGCCAGTTGCGCGTCGTGACCCAGGCCGCGAAGGGTGTCGGCGAATTCCTTGTAACCGTGATGGGTAAAGATTTTCTTGGGTTGCACACGCTCGATCAGTTCCAGCAGTTCGTCAAAGTCTGCATGATCTGACAGCGGCAAAACGTGATTCACGCCGTACCGGAACTGCGCGCCCGGCAGCATGCCCCAGCCGCTGAGCATGATGGTGAGGGGATTGTCGAAGCGCGTGACGAACCCGGTTCGGGCGACCTGCGGCGGCGCGACGAGGACACCTCGCTCGGCCAAGTCGAGCGCCGCCCGGCCGTGGAAATCGCTGGGCTCGTATGCTCGCCATGGGCCCAGCGGCGTGCCCAGCCGTTCGTAGACACGGTTGATCGCCGCCACCGCGCCGTGGCAGGTGACCGGCAAGCCCGCCCCGGTCAGGATCCGCACGATCTCCTGCGACTTGCCGAGCGAGTACCCCATCACCACCGGCTGTCGCCCCGCCGCCATCGCCTGCGTCACGCGGTCGATCAGTTCGTCGATCACCTGCTGCCGCGGCGGGAAACGAAACATCGGCTTGCCGAACGTGCTTTCCATCACAAGTACATCGGCCTGAAGGGTTTGCGCGGGGGCGACGGTGAGGCATTCACGGAGCTTGAAATCGCCGGTGTAGAGCAGCGTGCCTTCCGGTCGTTCAACGCGAATCATCGCGCTCCCCAACACGTGACCGGCCGAAATGAGCGTAATTCGCGTATCCGACTCCGCATCAAACGATTCGCCGAATGGCAGCGTTTTGACCGATTCAATGCCAATCCGTTGCGCAGCAAGCTCGGCCGTTTCAGGCGTGCAGAAGGCTTGAACGTGTGCCCCCAAGTGATCGCTGTGCGCGTGCGACACGAAGCAAGCCGGGCGCGGCAAGCGGCTATCGAGGAACAACCCCGTGCCGGCGACGCGAAGATCCTCGTCCCAATGCAGCATGAACAGTTCGGTGAATATTCGAGCGCGGGGGCCGATAATATCGTGTTAATCCCGATGCGCAGGAATTGAAAATTGTTGACAATCCGCCAGACTTTCCTACGTTAAAGTGTCGCAAGGGCGTAAAAGCTGCGAAAATCGATTAGAAAAGTCGATAAAATTCATATCTTTGCTTGCTATAGTTTAGGCAAGTAATTGGGGTCAACGGATGGACCGGGCGACCCATATCGTATAGTTATAAGGAACTAGGGGGAAACCATTATGAATACTGAAAACATCGAATCACTGTCATATAAATTCCAGCGTCTTCGTGAAGGCATCCGCCAGGCGATCGCCCGCGGCGAACTCTCGGGCAAGCTGCCGGGTGAACGCGTGCTCGCCAAGCGATTCCAAGTGAACGCCAAGACACTCAGCAAAGCGCTCACCGATCTCGCCGCCGAAGGCCTGCTCGACCGTTCCATCGGTCGCGGCACATACGTGAAAGGTGAAGGCCCTGCATCGACGCCGGTCGCCGGCCGCTGGCTGGTGCTGGCTGACGAGCTGGTCGCGCCGGAACTCATCGATCAGATCCGCGCCAAGAACGAAAACATTCACGTGATGAGCGAGCCGGTCGACCGCATTCGCCCGAGCTTTATCAACCAGTTCAGCGCTGTCATCGATCTGGCGAGCAACACGCCCGACTCGTTTCTGCGCGACCTGGTGGTGCGAAACATCGCCGTCATCGTCGTGGGCCGCGAACCCAAAACGTACTCGATGAACGCCGTCATGGTCGACACGCAGCTCGGCGCGTCGCGCCTGGCCCGTGAGCTGCTGCTGGCCGGCCATCGCAATTTCGTGGTAGCGGCCGATCGCGGTGAGCTCGATTTCGTGCAGGCGGTTCGCCAGACGATTTCCCGCTTCGATTTCGGCGCAACAGTAGATGCAGTGTTCGCCCCCGAAGTAGCTTTGGCCGTGCAGGCCGGTGCGACTGCGGCGATCTGCTCGTCCGCCCGCCTGGCCCGTCAGGCGATGCAGTCGATGAGCGCCACGGCCCAGTCGGCAACGATCGTGGCCGTAGGCATCAGCGACGGCGCCGCCCCGTGCTCGGGATACTTCGTCTCGCCCACGCAGGTCGCCAATGCGATCAGCGAGCTGCTGGCCCCTTCGCAGTCGGCCAAGCCCTCGGTCCTCTGGCTCGCCGGCGAGTTCATCTCGTCGCCGACGTCGGACATCCCGGCCGCTTTGCGAACCGCCACTCGCCCCGGCTTCAGCCGCATGGAATCGGCGAGCTTTACGCAGGCGTAATCGCGTGAAGTAAAAACCAAGTTTGAACGGGACACGGAGAAAAGGCAGAACTTTTCTCCGTGTCCTTTTTCATGGCGTGGATCGGGTGCCACAATTCCGCACCACTGTCGCCGGATGTGCGATCTACCCCATCGCCGCTAGAATCGCGTTCATGCTGATGTCTTCCTCCGTCGCCGACACCGAACGCATCGCCGCCGACCTCGCGTCGAGCTTGCGCGACGGCGAGTGCATCGCGCTGCACGGCGAACTCGGCGCCGGCAAAACCCAGTTCGTGCGCGGATTGCTCGCCGGCCTGGGCGGCGACACGCGGACCGTCTCCAGCCCCACCTACGTGCTTCTCAACGTGTACGACACCGGTCGACTGCCGCTGTTCCATCTCGACGCATACCGCGTCGCCGGGGCCGACGACTTCGAGTCGATTGGGTTTACCGAACTGCTCGAACAGGGAGGCGTGGTGGTGGTGGAATGGGCCAGCCGCGTGACGGCTCTGCTGCCGGCAGGGACGATTCAGGTGCGGATTGAAATGGTTTCCGAGGAGTCGCGGTCGATCACCATCGAGCGGATTGCTTGACAGTTCTCCCCCTCGCGGTTGCAGTGCCGTCGTGCCCAAACGCGTCTTCATCACCGCAGCAGAAGTGAGCGGGGATCAGCACGCGGCCGCGTTGATCAAATCGCTCAAGCAGCTCGACCCCGACATCATCATTGAAGGCCACGGCGGTCCGCTCATGCGGGCGGCCGGCGCGACGATTCACCAGAACACGGTGACCCACGCGGCCATGGGGTGGCGCGGGGCGCTGCGGTATTTCGAGATCAAGAAGGTGCTGAAGTGGACAGAGAATTACTTCATCACGCACAAGCCTGATCTGGTGATCGGCGTGGATTCGCCGGACATGAACATCCACTTCGCTCGACTGGCCAAGGCGCACGGCGCGCCGATGCTGCAGTACGTGGCCCCGCAACTGTGGGGCTGGCGCGAGTACCGCATCAAAAAGATCCGGCCGGTGGTGGATATGATCGCATGCATCCTGCCGTTTGAGCAGGAGTACTTCCGCAAGCTGGGGGTGAACGCGACGTTCGTGGGACATCCGCTGTTCGACGAGCTGCCGCCGAATCGGTTGGCGCCCGAGGGCGCAAGGTTCCCCGATCGCCCACCGGTCATCGGCCTGCTCCCCGGTTCACGCGCCAGCGAAGCAAAAAGCAATTTTCCGCACATGCTTGATGTGGCCCGGGCCCTCAAGCTGGTTTACAAAGACGCGCGGTTCCTCGTGCCCACGGTGGCCGCCACGCACCCCATCGTCGCAGAGCTGGCCGGCAGCATGCCGCGGCTCGATTTCGCGCAGGACCAGTTCGACACGATCGTGCCCAAGTGCGACCTCTGCATCGTCGCCAGCGGAACGGCCACCCTGCACGTCGCCAGCTTCGGCGTGCCGATGATCGTCGTCTACCGAGGAAGCCCAGTGCTCTGGCACGGCATCGGCCGATGGCTCATCAAGGTCCGCACGTTTTCGCTCGTGAACTTGCTGGCCGGCGTGGACAAGCACATCGTCCCCGAGTTCATCCCCTGGTACGGCAGCAACGCACCGGTGGCCAACTGCGCGATCGACATGCTGAAGCATCCCGCGAAGCTCGACGAGCAGCATAAGAAGCTTGTGGCCCTCATCGAGAAGCTCGACAAGCCCGGCGCCAGCATGAATGTCGCGAAGCTAGCGATGAGCATGATGAAGTGAACGATTTCCTCTCCGCAAAATAATGTTGACGACCCCCCGCGGGTGCCGGTTATGGTCCGGCGATGATCTGGCGATACTTGGTTCTGATCCTGCTCGTTACCTTCTCCTCCGCATTCGCCCAAACCACGCGGCCGTTTATGACCGGCGTGGATGCGAACTACTCGCTCGACATGCATAGCCGCGGCAAAGCGTGGTCGGCCGATGGAAAGGCGGACGACCTGTTCGCCATCCTTCACCGCGCCGGCGTGGATACGTTTCGCGTTCGCCTGTGGACCGACGACGAAGGCATGAACGGCTTGAACTACGCCACCGAAGTCGCCAAGCGAGCGCAGGCCGCGGGGATCAAGCCGTACCTGGTGATCTTCCTCAGCGAGAACTGGTCGGACATGGTGAAGCAGCCGGTGCCGGCGATCTGGAAGGACCTCGACTACGACGGCAAGGTTAAGGCCGTTGAAGCGTACGCCGAGCGGGTGACGAAACATTTCGCCGATGCCGGCGTAAAGATCGACCTGTTTGAAATCGGCAACGAGATCGACTTCGGCATCTGCGGCGAGTTTGAGGAGGAGTGGCCCAAACGCGTGAGCCTCGATTACATGCGGGCGAAGATCTGGGCGAGGATGGCGCCAATCATCCTTGCCGCGGAAAATGGCGTGAAGAAGGTCCGACCCGAGGCGAAATTCATTCTCCATCTCGCGCGTTGGAGCGAAGCCGCCTACTGTACCGCGTTCTGGCAGGCGATGCTCGCCGCCGGTGTGCAGATGGATTACGCGGGACTTTCGTACTTCCCCACCTCAGCGGCCGAACCGAAAGAACGCTCGCTGCCATTTCTTCTGACGCAGGTCGATTCGATCTACATCAAACTGAATAGGCCAGTCATCATCTGCGAATCCGGCTACCCGAGCGAACCGAAATTCTCCGGCCAGTTCGCGGACTGGAACAAACCAATCGACGGCTACACCCTCGACCCCGCCGGCCAAGCCAAGTGGCTCTCCGATTACTTCGCCGCGGCCCGCGATGATCACGAACTGGCCGGCGTGTTCTACTGGAGTCCGGAATGGTACGACTCGGAGATGTGGAGCGCATTCGCACTGTTCGATTCAAAAGGAAACGCGAAGCCCGCACTGCGGTCGCTCGAACAGCCGCCGCCAACAACTCGGCCGAGCAACAACTGACGCGCCTGCACAATCTAGTCCGCCGGCAAAGTGGTCGGCTGCGACGCAGGGACTTCGAACGTCGGATCCATGATGCCTTGTGGCCGATGTGGTTCCATGGCGGTGAACTGCGTCGGATTCACACTGCCTTCGAATTCGTTCGAGTAGACGTGCTGGTCCTTCAACGTCATATGAAAACGAAGCAGCGTTTTGTTCGCTCCGCGAAACCGCGCGGCCGGAAATGACCAGAACTCAGTGCTGCCGAGAATCACGCGGTGATAGCTGTTCCCACACCAGCTTGACGGCAGGTACTCGATCGATCGCCAGACGCCCGCGTCGTCCTTCGCTTCCTGAACAATGGTGAGGCAACTGTCCGATGCATCGAACGCAAGCTCATGACCGGTCGCATTCACCAGGGAAAGCCGCATGTACCGGCTCTTGCCGACTTCCATCACCACGTCGGGCTCGGCCAGCAGGTACCACGAGCTGGTTTTCGCCGCGTCGTCGGAGGTGATCGCGTGCGGGAAGTTATCGCTGGGGCCGAAACCGCCCAGGGCGAGCTTGTCCTTAATCTTGGACCCCGCATAGTAGCCGCCGCGCTGCAGGTAAGGAGTGTCCGAGAAATTCTCGGGCGACGGGGCCGGCTTCGCACCGTCGGGCGACGGTCGCGTGCTGACGTTGCTGGCCGGCGGATCGACAGGTTCGCCCAGCACATGCCAAGTCAGCACTGCGACCACTAAAAGAAGGACGCAAGACGCAATACGTCGAACTCTCATGATGCTCCCTTATCGTGAGGCGACCAAAACGGGGACGATGCTTCCCAATTTTAACGTACCGAATCGTGAATCCTTAGAGAAAAGCCTCGGTTTCTTGCCGCACCGTCCGCTTACCGCTAGCCTTGCCGGAATGGACTTCCTCTGGGGCTTATTGATCGGCCTCCTCGGTACCGCTGTCGGCGGCGGGATCGTGGCGGCGATTTATTACCGGCGATTCGCGCGGCTGCAACGCCGCGCGCTGCAGGCCGAACGATTGGCGGAGCTCGGCACGCTTACCGGCGGGCTGGCGCATGAGATCAAGAACCCGCTCTCGACGGTGCAGCTGAACTTGCAACTGCTTCAGGAAGATCTCGACCCGAATCACCCGGCCCACTCGCGAC